>Ga0209417_1000283_pt1 | contig 132590 bp, 118 predicted proteins | sample RifGroF2_FD_184002 | JGI IMG/M metagenome (GOLD analysis project Ga0209417, IMG submission 184002) | Groundwater microbial communities from Rifle, Colorado, USA - Groundwater F2 (SPAdes) (version 2) | ecosystem: Environmental > Aquatic > Deep subsurface > Groundwater | place: Rifle, Colorado... | reverse complement strand
ATCATTCGTGCGTATATTGAGAACCAAGGTCAAGAAGATGCGGGACAAGCGAAGCTTGAACTACGCTAACCCCGCCTGCGTAAGCTGGCGGAAGTTTAGTTTCGCTGAGTCAACCCGAATCTGACGTTTTCTCCCCGGGGGGGATAAACGTCAATCTGTTAAATTATACAATATAGATCTCTATCGTTAGTTTTTGCGAGCTAATTTTTTGTATCCGCTTAACAGATCTGTGAAAAAACCGGGGTCTTTTTAGGGCAAGTTGTTTGACTCCGCCCTCCCGTTGTGTTATAAAATACTTATGGAATTTAAAACTGATATCGAGGCGACTTGCGAGATGCCGAAAAGTAGGACGATCGGTAGTTTTTATAATTTATTGGGCAAGATGGTTCGGCAAAAATATCCGGAGGTTTTTCAGGTGATGAGTAAGCATACCCCCCCAAATATTAGGAGTATGACCGATTTTTTTCTAAGTATGACCGGTTTTTTTGTTAATTTCGCGAAGGCTCATGGTGACGAAGATGGTAGCAAGCAAGATGTTATACTTTCGGGATGTATGGTTGAGTTCAGGAAATTTTTGCTCGAATTTAATTATTCAGGTGAGGAGCAAAGGCGAATTGTTCGCGAATTAATTTTCGTTGCCGATAGGGTTGAAATGGAATATCGAACGTCTTTTGCCGAATTGAAAATTACAGATGTTTCCGTGTCTTCGGATATGCCCGTTGGTGTTCCCGAGGATTTTTTGTTTCCGGTTGGTGAAGATATGTCGCTTGAAGACGCGCCCGTTGAAGAAAGAGTGACTGATGTCAACGCGGAAGCTTTTCTTGATAGGTTGGAGCGGGAGTTGGAAGACTCTTTTTTGTTCTTTGACTATTGGTATGCGAACGCCACCTATTTTCTTTATAACGCATGGAAACGTGAAACCGGAGAATGGGGCTTGACCAATATGCCTGCGGTTTCCGCTATCGGATTGTTGCATAGGTATTTCACTGTTGAAGTTCCCGATTGTCCGATAAGAAGGGAAGTAATTTCTTTTATTGAAAATTATTGTTTTTGGAATCACATAAGTTTGCCAGTGGGCAGTCATGACAGCTTGGCCGTCTAGCTTTGCAGGTTTCTCTTCCGTGGAAAATCATCTGCAAATGCAAGTCGTGCCAGTATCGCGACGGTATTTTCGACTTGAGGCATTTTTCTGTTTGTTCGGGTGTTTTTGTCGTGCAGATTCCGAGGCGGTTTGCGACTCGGTGGATGTGGGTGTCGACGGGAAAGGCGGGTTTGTTCCAAATTTGCGCCAGGATTACTTGTGCCGTTTTGGGGCCGACTCCGGGGAGCGTTTCGAGCTCCGGTTGCGTTTGCGGTATTTTCCCGTTGAAGTTTTTTATTAAAATTTCGCATGTTGCAATTATGTTGCGCGATTTTCCGTTAAACAGTCCGCAAGGTTTGATTATTCCGGCGAGTTTTTTTTGACCGAGGATGAGGATTTTTCCGGGTGTGTTCGCTTTTCCGAAGAGTTTGCGAGTTACAAGATTTACTTTTTTATCAGTGCATTGGGCCGAAAGAATTACGGCGATCAGGCACTCGAAAGGGGAGGTCCACTTTAGGGTCGGGGTGGGGTGCGGGTAGAGGCGGGAGAAGATTTTTACGATTTTTAAAATTGATTCTCGATCCATATCGTCATATGATTTCATCTTAATTATATTAATTATAACATTTAATATGGATGGAGAACCCGGATTTTCGGAAATTCCACAAGAGATTTATTTAAAGTATTCCGATTTGTTTCGTCGATTGATTGATCGCGAGGATTGCCTTTTGCAAGTAATGTTCAATGATAAAAGAGATGTAAATATACTTTTTGTTAATGATGGGCGTGCCATTTTTATGGAAGATGCTGTTTATTTGGCGTTTTTCAGTTCGTTTGTTGATGGACACGAAAATGGTAATTGCATGGAGATAGATCCCGATATCGCTTTTTTCTGTTTTTGGATTAAAAATACCGGGAAACTCGAAGGATTCTGCGGATTTTGGGAGGAGATGATTGGAGAGTGGGATCGATCCGTTCATGAATGGGCGCCAAATTACAGGTTTGACTTGCGGTTTGTTCCAGTTCCTAATCGTGAATTTCCCGGGGTGCGTATAAGTCTTGTGGATGCCGCCGGTATTATGTGATAAAAATGATTTTGGTATGTATATTTATGGTGCTCATATGTCGATCAGCGCTCGGAGAGCGCAATATAATCAAGTTGTTTCGCCAAAGCGAAACTCTTCAGATGGATTTATCTCTGCGCTTAAGGAGGCGCATGAGGTTTTGCATGTGAATGCCATGCAGATTTTCATGAAAAGCCCCAGGGGTATGGCGAAGACGAAATTGACTGCGGAGGAGGCGCGCGAGTTTCGGGCGTATTCCGCGAAGATCGGGTTTAAGTTTACGGTCGCGCACTGCTCATATCTTTTGAATTTTGCGAAGCCGGGGGCGGAATGGGCTTTGCAGTCTCTCGTGGATGACTTGAAAGGAGTGGAGATGCTTGATGGAGCGGGTGTCGTTTTGCATGTCGGGAAACATTTGGATTTGAGTGAGGGCGAGGCCTTTGATTTTTTAATAAAAAATCTCAAAAAAGTTCTTGAAGAAACAGATGGGCTTAAGGCGAAAATTATTCTTGAAAATACTGCCGGGCAGGGGACGGAGATGGGGAGAAGTTTCGAGGAACTTTCGGCGATTTATTCCGCGCTCGGGAAAAACAAGAGGGTTGTTTTTTGTTTGGATACATGTCATGCGTGGGCGTGGGGATATGATTTTACCAAACCCGAGAAAGTTTTTGACGAATTTGATAAAATTTTAGGATTAAAAAATCTCGAATTGATACATTTCAACGATGCGCTAAAAAGTCGCGGTTCGAGAGTTGATCGTCATGCGAATCTGGGAGAAGGGGAGATCGGTGATGCGAATTTGAAGGCGATAATCAGGTTTGCCGGGCGAGAATCGGTGCCGATGATAGTTGAGACGCCGGATATTGCCGGTGGGGTTCGGTATGTAGAGAACGCAGTTTCCTAATCGCTGTTTCCCGGCTTTTCCATTTTCGTAACCGTTTCAGACATGTCTATGTTAGTCAGCGATGTTGCGTCGAGAAGTTCGGCATCCAGTTCTTTCGATTCCGTCGTTAAATCTTCGTATGTCGTTTGCAGTTTGTCTAAAAGGTATCCTTTGGCCGATTTTTGGCTTGAAATATACAAATAGGTCAAAGTCGTTGAGAGCAGTAAAAATCCTATGACTCCGACAAGCAAATAATAAGTTGATTTTACTTCTTCGGAGAGAAGTTGCGAGCGATTATCGGTGATTTTTTTCGCTTTGTTTTTGTAGTAAAGATTAGTCATTTTCGATCCGATAAACAATTTCGTATTCCACGTCTATGACTCCTGCGCCCAGATGGCTGATCATTTGGAAAGCGGATTTTGAAAGATCCAAAACGTAACCGTCAACGTATGGACCGCGGTCGTTGATTTCGACTTCGACGGTTTGCCCGTTCGCGAGGTTGGTTACTCTTACGATCGTTCCGAACGGGAGAGTTTTGTGGGCGGCTGTGAGAAAACTTTGATCGAAAACTTCGCCGTTTGCGGTGTGGTCTCCGATAAACATGTCGGCGTAGTATGTCGCTTTGCCGTAATCAACTTCGCCGGAGTAATATCCGAGATTTTCATATCTGTAAATCAAGTACGAGAGTTCGGCTCTTGTGAGCGGGTGATCGGGGGATATATTGTTGCTTGAGTCTGCGTAAATCAGGCCGTTTTCGGAGCCGTAATTTATATAAGGCGCATACCATGCCGATTTGTCGGCATCTGCGAAAAACTCCTGATCGGCGGATGGTTGAATCGGGATGAGTTCGTTTGTGTTGACGAGCATTTTCATCGCTTCCGCGAGATTCACAGTTTCCTCCGGCTTAAACGTGCCGTTTCCGTAGCCGGAAATTATTTTGTTTTCAAGCCCTGTGATTATGTATTGGTAATACCATTCGTCACCCGAGATGTCGGTGAATTCCGATTCCTGATTCGATTCGGTGATGATTTCTTTGCCTGCGCTTTCGAGAATTATTTTCAAGGTTTCCACGCGATTGATTTCTTGATCCGGTTTGAAAGTTTCATCGCTGTATCCGGAGATGATGCCGTTTTCATAGAGGCTTAAAATTGCGTCGTAGTATTTCGTTCCCTCTTCCATATCGATAAAAGGCAAGCTCTCTGCGTTAGCTTGTGTAATCGCGAATAATAAAATTACGAATGTTGTTATGAGTTTCTTGGCCATAAATGTATTGCGTATGGAGCGCTTCGCCTGTCTGCCGACAGGCAGGCTTCCTTATCAGTCTTGAATGTATTGCGCGGGGAGTGCAGAGCTTCCTTGCGCTGTTAACTTAATTGTAACTTGCCTGAAGGCGCCTTGTCCCATGCTTTCGGTTGTTAAATCTTCAAATTCCGGTTGCATTAAGTGCATGTGGACAACTCTTCGGAAGTATGGGGACATCGGAGGGAGGGTTTGATTTTTCCCGGTTTCACGGACGTAAGCGGCTTTGCGGTTTGCCATTTCTATTACGCTGTCTTCTTGCCTTTTTCTGTAATCGTCAACGTCAATAATAATCGAGAAGTCTTTGTTTTCGTCGAACTGTCTGTAAACCAAAAGTTTCGCGATGGTTTGCAAAGCTTGAAGATTTTCTCCGTGCTTTCCGATTAGAAGGCTCGAGTCGTCCGATTTCAGGTTTATCTTGTACGTTTTTCCGTCGCTCTCTTTTTCAACGGTGACATTGCCAAGATGTATGTTCATGACATTGAACATCTTAACGATTAAATCTTTTATGTCATTTTCCATATGGTTTAGGTTGTTAAGATTTCTCGATGACTTTCACGGTGGGTTCTTTTTTATCTTTGCCTTCGCGGTTTACGATTATTTGCTGGATGATGCCGTATGAGGTGGAAACGCCCCAATAAAGCCCCACGCCGGCGGGTACGGAAGCCGTGAAGAATGCGATCATCAAAGGCATGAAATAGATCATCATTTTATTCGCTTGTTCTATATCGCCGGTTACGCTGTTTTCTTTTTTCGCCGGTTCTTTTTTATTCTTTTTTCGCGCCAAAGAAAGTTTCATTTGGGTGAATTGCAAGAGTCCGACCAATATCGGGAATACGTACAAGTCGTTTTTTGTCAGATCAAATGCGAGAAATTTGGTGTTTATGTTTGAAAGCAGGAAGTCTTTTTGAAAATCGTATAAGAAAATGACTTTGTCGGGGTTGAGTCCGTCTTTTATCGTGTAAAACAGCGCTATCAATATCGGGAATTGTATCAAAATCGGCAAGCAGCTCCCGAAAGGATTTACTTTGTTTTCTTGCCAGACGCGCATTGTTTCCATTGCGATTTTTTCCTGATTGCCTGCGTATTTCTGCTTGATTTCTTCGAGTTTCGGTTGTAAATCTTGCATCCTCTTTTGAGACCTGATCGCGTGTTGAGAGGGGATTAGTAAGATTGTCCTTATCAGGAGAGTTATTAAAATTATTCCGAGTGCCAAATAGTGTCCCGGGACGTTTTTTATTACGAATATAAGACCGTTATATATTGGTTTGAAGAATACTTCGCGCCAGAATTTCGTGGTTGCGCTCGGTTCTTCTATTGCGAATTCGTTGGAATAATAAGTTGTTCCTGTTGTCGGGTCGGTATATCGGATTTGATATGTTCCGATTTCGCTGAACAGGCTGTATGTCCAATATGAGTAACTTAAGCTTTTTTTCTCCTTTGGAGCTAAAGTTATGTCGGTGTATGCCGAGCAATCTATTTCGTGTGATGCCGTAATTTGGGTGAAAGCTTCTCCTTCTTTTCCAAATACGTCCAAATATTCCGACGGGCATTCGTTCTTGATTATGATTTCCGCAGAAGTGTTGTTTTGGATATAAATTCTAACTTCCTTCCCGTATGTGTAACTTCCTTTTTGTGTCGAGATGCCGATATCTCCTTGGGTCAGTACCGAGGTTGTGTCCACGGGTTCACTGCACCCTTTGCTCCACAGCGTTGCGAGGAGCAGAAATGTTACCAATAGTAATAGATTTTTTTTCATAAAGTTTTCAGCAGTTCTTTTTGAATCTCTTGGTAGGTCAGGCTTAGCGCGCTTGTTCGTGGCAGGATTACGGTTTTTCGCGGGCCTCTTTTCAAGATTTCTTCTATGTTGAGTCTTATTATTTCAAAAATTTGTCTTCTTAATCTGTTTCTTATCGTGGCTTTTTTGGAAATTTTGGCGCTTATCAATATTGAAAATCTGCTTTGACCGCTTTCGTCGGGAATTGATTTTGCGACGAAATATCGGGTTTTTATCATCTCTCCTTCTTCCAAAATCGACTTTATGCCGTCGCGCTTTGTCAGTTTGTACCTTTTTGGAAGCATTTTAATGAGTCAGTCTTTTGCGACCTCTCGCTCTTCTCGCTTTAATAACATTTCTACCTGTTCTTGTTTTATTTCTTTTCATAAAACCATGTCGTCGTTTCTTTCTTGTTTTATTGCCTTTGCTTATCATGTGAGATTTATTAAAAGTTTGCTTGTCTATTTTAGACGAGTTGGAATCTCAAGTCTAGTTGATTCTTTCAAGCCGATATAGTATCTTTTTGTCCGATCAATTAACTCTCTTTTTATGTTGGGTAAGCCAAAATATCATCATTCGTTCATAGGCAAGGAGAAGGTTGGTTTTTCAAAATCTTATCATTTGGAGTGGGATCCGGATTTGGGAGATGATGCCGCTCAGATAGTTTTAAATATAGATGTAAGGAGTAGTGCGGTACCTGGTGAAGAGGTTGCCGATGAGATTTTTGATGCGCTTAAAAATAATTTTTTTCAAGATCTCGAAAAAGATCCGTATACCAGGTTTGAGCAAAGTTTGAAAATGATGAACGATATTGTGAAAGAGAAGGAGTCTCAATACGGGATGAAATTTTTGCCGAATATAAATGTGATCGTTGCGATTATTACCGGCGGGACTTTGTACCTGTCGCAACATGGTGATGCCGAAGCTTATTTGGTCAGAAAGAGACATGTCAGTATTTTGAGCGAAGGTCTTCATGATTCTTCGACGATGGGGAAAGAGATGTTTGCGAATGTTGCGAGCGGAGGAATTATTCCGGGGGATAGATTGATTTATAGTACGGCGAGACTTTATAGATATGTTACGAAGATGGATCTTGCGAAGGTTTTTTCCGATCATAATGTCGGTACTGCGATTTCCGAACTTGCGAATCTTCTTTCGATGGAGGTGTCGGATAAAATTTCCGTTTCCGTCGTGGAGATGGTTGCGGTCGAAGAAAGTGGGACCGTTGCGGAGATACCCGATGAAGTTTCCAAGCGGGTTGTTACCGAAGGACTGTATTCCAAGTTTTCCAGAACTTTCGCCGATAACAAGGTCTTGAATTTCATATCCGGTAAAATATCGGATTTGAGGGAAATTCTTAATAAGTTGATGCAGAAAAACAGCGTTTTAAGCGAATGGAAAAGATTGGGCAGGGATAAGGTTTTGATCTCTTTGGTTCTTGTCGTTTTGGTTTTGATCGTTGGAATTTATTTGGTTAGAAATCAGGGTCAAAAACAGAAATACATAGAAGATCTTGAGGCTAAGCTCGAGCAGGTTTCAACCAAGATTAACGAGGCGCAAACAAAAGGTTCTTACGATAAAGATGCGGCGGCGGAGCTTCTTGACGAGGCCGAAACTGTTGCGATGGAGGTTTTAGCGTCCGGTTATTTGAGAGGCAGTGCGAGCGAATATTTGAATGCGGTGCAGGAACAGAGAGATTATTTGGACAATGTTATCAGGGTTGCCGATGCGACTTTGCTTGCCGATTTATCCGAGAAAAGGTCTACGGTGAGCGCTTTGGGTATAGTTCCTTATAACGACAGCTTGTATGTTTATGAGTATAACGGTTTGTATGAAATCGTTTTGGGTGAAGTGAAGGATCCTTTGACCATTGATGACGAAGAGGTTGTTATTTCCGGAGCTTATTTTGAGGATCAAGATACTATTTTGTTCTACACGCAAGATGGCGATATTATCGAATATAACGGGACGGATTTCAATTTCATGGATACGTCAGATGGTGATTTCCAGCTTGGCGTTGACACGGATCCTTATTCGAGCAAACTTTATATTTTGGATTCCGCAGGCGAACAAATTTGGAAATATTATAGAGAAAGGGACTCTTATGGCGGGGCGGAAGCTTATGTTCTTTCCGAAGATGTTGATTTGAGCAAAGCCGTTTCAATGGCGATCGACGGTTCGATTTGGGTTCTTAACAGCGATGGTACGATTTTGAAATTGGTTAGCGGTTCTCCTGAAGAGTACAACTTGGAAAGAGCTCCGCTCAGCGGATTCGAAGGTGCGGATAAGATTTATACCGCGTTCGAAAGCAATCAGGTTTACGTTCTCGATCCTGCGAATAACAGCGTACTCGTTTTCAACAAAGATTCGAAAGACGGCGATTTGGTTTATTCAACCAAATATGTGTTTGAGGGGTTGGATAATTTGAGAGACATTTATGTCGCGCAGAATGAAAACAGGATGTATTTGGTGACGGATACGCAGGTTTGGTACTACTCGTACTGATTTATTTTGTTCTGCTCACTAGGTCCTCGAGCGGTTTCTTAATGTAGTTCCTTTTAGGTGTCCGCTCTGCGGAGTCGTTCGCAGAACAAAATAAATCGGTAGCTCTTATTTGTTCACTAAGTCCTCGTTTCCCGTCCCGCTAAGCGGGACGGGAGCACTGCGAAGTCGTTCACAAAGCAAATTCAATAAGCCCCGTTTAGCGTTGCAGATATTTTCACATTATTGTTTTATTCTCTATATCGTGTGTGGTTTCGTATCCGTGTAGCATTTCGCGTGTATCACCTCTACTCCATAGTCGGGGAGAATGTCGTATTCGGGGATGATGTCCGGATAACCTTTAATAAATATAACGCGCTTGATTCCGCTTTCGGCGATCATTGATTCGCAAATCCTGCATGGGTGAGAGGTGACGTAGATGGTTCCGTCTTCACACGAGAGTCCTTTTTTTGCGAGTTCGGTGAATGCGTATTGTTCGGCGCAAAGTCCATAACAAAATTCTCTGCGTGTGCCGGAGGGGATTTTGTGTATGTCACGAATGCATCCTATTTTTGAGCAATCGTATATTGGATGAAAAGAGTTGGTTGTCTTGGCGATAATTTTGCCTTTTTTGTCTACGATTATCGAGCCAACTTTTGCGCGGAGACAGGTGGATTTTTGCTGGAGAGAGAGGAGTTGTTTTATGAATTTGTGATCTTCCGTGGTGAGATCTTTGTCGGTGGTTTTAATGTAGCTTTTGTTTTTCCTTTTGTGGGGGCGCATAAGATTATTTAAGAATCCAGGGGTAGGCGTTTCTTATTTCTTCGAGGATTGTTTCCGGTTTGAAAACTCCGAGTTCACAAATTATCCCGGTGATTTTGTCGGGGGAGCAGATTTCGAAAGCCGGATTGTGGATTTTGATCCCTTTCGGTGCGCGATCCCAAACTTCTTTTGCACTTCGTTGTTCGATCTCTTCGTCTTTGCCACCGAGCGTGTCGGGATCGAATTTCCAGAGGTCGGTGCATGAGTAAGAAGGAACGGAAAATTTCTGGGCGATTTCGAGCATGAGCGCGGTGCCGATTTTGTTTACAATTCTGCCGTCGGAAGTGATTGCGTCACAGCCGAACAGAAATAAATCTGATCCGCGGATGGCTTCGATTGCTGCGGAGTCTACGAAATGTTCTATGGGGATTTTCGCTTTGGCGATGTTGGTGGCAGTGATCCTGCCTTGGAATTTCGGGCGAGTTTCGGTGTTGTGGACGCGGACTTTTTTACCTTGTTTGTGGGCTTCGATAATTATTTTTTCGACTGTCGAAGAGTGACAGTGAGTGTAGATTGTCATGCCGCTTTTAATTCTTTTTGCGCCGATTTCTATGATGGATTTTTTTGAATCTTCGAAGTGTTTTGCCGCCTTTTTTGTGATGTTCGGATCTGTTTTGTAATTTGAAAGGCAGTAGGTGAGTGCGTTTCTAAGTGCCGGTTCGGTGGTACGAGCCTTTATGAGTTTCTGGGCGGATTTGAGAAGTTCGTTGTGGGATTTTTTCGCTTTTAATTCGAGTTCAAAAGCTTTTACGGCCGATACTGCGATAGAGGTTGCACCTTGGATTTTTAAATCCTTGATATCTTTTACTATCGAGTTGAAAGATTGCATATTATTTTATTATGTACGCACGTTCTTTTTGTGAAATCTCTTTTGCCAAGCGCATGCGATCTTCGTTGTTCGAGTGGATTTCGAATAACGTCTCACCTTTTTTAACTTTGTCGTCGAGTTTTTTCTTGAGTAAAAGTCCTCCTGCCGGGTCGAGTGGTGCTCCGGCAACGCGTGCGAGTTTCGATAAAATTTTGTTGTCGATGTGAGTTATTTTGCCGTCCTTACCTGTTTTAACTTGATAAACCAATCTGGCGTTTGGAGGCATGCGTTTTTTGCCTTGGGCTTCAATGATTCTTTCCATTTGTTGAAGAGCCATGCCGCTTTTGAGAATTTTTTTGGCTTTTCTGTAGCCGAATCCCATGATCGCTTTTCCGCCCATTTCTAGGAGAAGTCCGGCCATGTATAAAGCTTTCTCTTTCAAATCTTGCGGTGCATCGGGTTCGTTTCGAAGAACTTTCATGACATCTTGCGCTTCAAGCAAAGGGCCGATGCCATCGCCGATCGGTTGTGAGCCGTCGGAGAAAACAACTTTAACTTTCATACCTAACATTTTTCCGATTTTTATAAATCTGTCTTTTAGATGTTTAGCGTGTTTGAGGCTCGTGATTTTTACTTGGGGGCCGATTGGGATATCGATCAAGCATCTTTTTGCGCCGACGGAATGTTTTTTTGCCATTATTGAGGCGAGGAGCATGCCTTCCGGGTCGAGAGAAAGAGGATGTCTGACTCTTATCATGTGGTCGTCCGCGGCCGCCAAATCGACTCCGCCTCCCCAAGTCATGAATCCGCCGATTTTCCCCGCGATTTTTTGTAATTTTGGAGCGTCGACAGTTACGTTTGCAAGAACTTCCATTGTGTCGGCCGTTCCCGCCGGGCTTGTTATTGCTCGAGACGAAGTTTTTGGCATCAAAAGTCCTGCCGCCGTTACGATTGGTACGACGATTAGAGTTGTTCGGTTGCCGGGGACTCCTCCGATGCAATGTTTGTCGACGACAAGTTTGTTTCCGAAGTCGAGTTTTGAGCCGTGTTTAACGATTGATTTTGTCAGTGCGGCGGTTTCGGTGTTGTTAAGTCCGTGGATATAACATCCGGATACGAAGTAGGTCATTTCGATGTCGCTCAAGTCGTCTGCGGTAATGTCTTTTACGATCTCGTCTATTTCGTTTGGCTCGAGAACGTGACCTTCGAGTTTTTGCTTGATGTATTTGGTTGAAATCGGCTTGTCGCATACGGAAACCGTGAGCCTCTGGCCTCTTTTTGCTCGGAGCTCTTTCCATGCTTCCATGTATAAGCCGATGTGATCGTCCAAAAATCCTTCTTCGGAAATTTGAAGCATTGCCGTGAGTTCGTATTTGCCGTTTTTAACTCTTACGCGATCGCCGATGTGAAGGTCGAGCATGTGTGCCGTGCGATTGTTGAGAAGCACGATGTACTGCTTGCCACTCCTGATTTCTATACGATCGGGGATGAGTTTGAGCATGTGGTTTTTGTTATTTGTTTTTGTTTTTTTGTACGATAAATTTACCCACAGTTTAGCAGATGGATTTTTGAATTGGAAGCAGGATTTTATTCGTTTATCATCACTTTCCATCCTTCTTTTTCCAGCATTTTTTTGATTTTCCGAATCGAATTTTCGGATGGTGGCTTCGTCCCTTTAAGTTTGTATTTGAGGCCGAGGTGTTCCCATTTATAAATTCCGTGCGTGTGGTAGGGGAGAAGTTCGATCAGTTTGAAGCGTACGGTTTTCAAGAATTTTTTCAAAGCCCTCAAGTTGAAAAAAGTGTCGGTCCAGCCGGGCAAGACCATGTATCTGAATCTGATGTTTGCCTTTTTCTTGCTTAAGTAGCGGATATTTTCGAGTATCGGTTTGTTTGACTGGCCGGTTAGTTTCAGATGTTTTGTTTCGTTGAAATGTTTGAGGCTGATCATCCAAAGATCGGTGACCGGAATCAACCTGTCGAGTGTTTCTTTGGTTGTGAAACAAGACGTGTCGATTGTCGTATGAATGCCTTCTTGTTTACAAAGTGTGAAAAATTTCACAACGAAATTGGGTTGCATGATCGGATCGCCGCCCGAGAGAGTGACGCCGCCTCCCGAGGATTGAAAGTATGTTTTATATGGGATGATTTTTTTGAAAAGTTGTTCAGGCGTCATATCTTTGTAATCTTTCATGTCGAGCATGTCGACGTTGTGACAATAAAGGCAGCGAAGCGGGCAACCTTCCATGAAAATTACGAATCTGATGCCCGGGCCGTCGAGGGTGCCGAAGGTTTCGAAGGAGTGAATTTTACCCTTGATAGTCATTTTCTTGTTAGAAATTTTTATGAAACGTTCTCGAAATAACTTCTTGCTGTTGTTCTTTTGTCAGCTTGATGAAATTTACGGCGTAACCGGAGACGCGAATTGTTAATTGAGGATATTTTTCCGGGTGTTTCATTGCGTCTTGCAGTGTTTCTTTGTTGAGTACGTTTACGTTCAAATGAAATCCGTTTTTGCTGAAATATCCATCGAGCATGCCTCGCAGGTTTTCTACTCTTTGGGTGTTGTTTTTGCCGAGAGTTGATGGTGTGATTGAGAATGTGTTTGAAATGCCGTCGCGACAATCTTCGTAATGGAATTTTGCAACGGAATTGAGGGATGCAAGGGCGCCTGATTTGTCACGGTTGTGCATCGGGTTTGCGCCGGGGGCGAAAGGTTCGCCGGTTTTTCTGCCGTCTGGTGTTGAGCCGGTGTGATGACCGTATACGACGTTTGCGGTGATTGTCAGGAGGGAAAGAGTGTGTTCGGCGTTTCTGTAGGCCGGATATTTTCTTAAGCAGGTTATGAAGTGTTTTACAACCTCTTCGCCGATTTTATCAACTTCTTGGAGGTCGTTTCCGAATGCCGGATACTCGCCGACTATTTTGAAATCTTTGGCGATGCCTTTTGCATCTCGGATTGGATAAACTTTCGCGTTTTTGATTGCCGACAAACTGTCTATAACGATTGAAATTCCGGCGACTCCGAATGCCATGAATCTGTGGATTTTCAAATCATGCAGCGCCATTTCGGCGGATTCGTAATTGTATTTGTCGTGGCAGTAATGAATGATGTTCATGGTCTCCACGTATTTTCTGCAAAGCCAATCCATCAGTTTGAAAAACTCTTTTTTTACTTCGCGATAGTCGAGAGGTTTTTGATGTTTCAGTTTCGGGACTCCCTCGACCATTAACTCTCCGTCCATTTCGTCGCGACCTTGATTTACGGCTAATAGAAGCAGTTTTGGGAGGTTGCAACGTGCTCCGAAAAATTGCATTTGTTTGCCGATAGTCATTGCGGAGACGCAACAGGCGATTCCATAATCGTCGCCGTGTATCGGGCGCATAAGTTTGTCATTTTCGAATTGGATCGAGCTTGATTCGACTGAAACTTCGCAAGCGTAATTTTTGAATTTCTCAGGCAGATTTTGAGACCAAAGAATTGTTAAGTTCGGTTCCGGAGACGGGCCGAGATTTTCGAGAGTGCGTAAGAAGCGAAAAGCGGTTTTTGTAACCAGAGTTCTGCCATCTTTGCCTATGCCGCCGAGCACGCATGTGACCCAAGTCGGATCTCCCGCGAAAAGGTCGTTGTATTCGGGTGCGCGTAGGTGCCTCACGAGTCTTAATTTTATTACAAAATCATCTACGAATTGTTGTATTTCGGATTCGGTGTATTTGCCTCTGCGCAAATCTTTTTCTGCGTAAATGTCTATAAATGCATCTATTCTGCCCATGCTCATCGCGGCGCCGTCTTGTTCTTTCACGGAAGCCAAATATCCGAAGTATAACCATTGAATCGCTTCTTTGGTGTCTTCCGCCGGTCGGCTTATATCGAAGTTATAAGTTGCCGCCATCTCTTTTATTTCTTGCAGAGCGACGATCTGCTTGTGTGCCTCTTCGCGGAGCAACATGTTTTCTTCGTTCATGTAGGTGCATTGTTCGTTCAGCTCTTCCTGTTTTTCCGCGACGAGTCTGTCTATTCCGTAAAGCGCAACGCGTCTGTAGTCGCCGATTATTCTTCCTCTGCCGTAGTTGTCGGGGAGGCCGGTGATTATGCCTTTTGATCTGAATAATTTGTGCGTTTCGGGTGTGAAAAACTCTTTCCAGCCGTAGTAAATGTCGAAAACTGCGTCGTTGTGGTTTTTGATTACGTTTGTGTAGAGGTCTTTTACTTTCGGATCGAGATGATAGCCGAAAGATTCGCATGTCGAGTCTATGAGTTGGACTCCGCCTTTCGGTTTGATCGCTCTTACGAGTGGGATGTCGGTTTGAAGTCCGACGATTGATTCGTTGCGGCGGTCTATGTAGCCGGGTCCGTGACTTGTGATTGTTGAGGGGATTTTTGTGTCTATGCCGTAGATTCCGTCTCTTTTAAATTCAGTTCTCAGCAGTTTTTTTACTTGTTTGAAAACTTTTAGCGTTTTCTTGGTTGGGGGTGCGAGGAAATCTTTTCCACCCGTGTAAGGTTTGTAATTTTTCTGAATAAAATCTCTTAAATCCACATCCACTTGCCAATTTCCGGGATGAAATTTTTTATGGATATCGGGAATTTTAAATTTCTTATCCGGGTTTTTTGGGAGAAGATTTTTTATGCGTTGAGCCATTTTGTGTAGCTATTAGTTTTAAATAGCTTAACATTTCGGGGGTTGAATTCAAGTTTGATTCTTAAGGTGTGTATGTTATGATTTCCCCCAAGTTTTAAATGAAATAAAATATGAGCGAATCCGGGAGAATAGAGAGAGATGTCGAGGGTATATGTGATAGATTGACCTATATGGTGTCCGAATATCTTCTCGAAGAGGATGAGCCTAGGGGTATTATCAGGGCCGGTGGGATTGAGCCGTCGTTTGAACCCATGGGTCAAAGCAGGCTGTTGGTTAGAAACGATCCGGCGGTTATGGTGGCGCTTGAGTCTAGGGGACAGGTTGAAGAGTGGCTGAGGCATGAGTGTGAGAATCTCTCTGTTGCCAATGAAGATAATTCTCATACGGTCAGAAGTCCTCGTTTGGATGATCCGATGAGCGTTCGGGATACGGACGGATTGGTTGGGCGTGTTTTAGAATTAAAACGTATGGGTGTTGAAGAGATCGATCTTAGGCGCGGAGATAGATATAGGTTGATGAGGAAAGAACCCAAGTCCCCGGTTAGAATGGCATGTGATTATATTCGGGATGCGGGTATTTTTAAAATTAAAGGACCGATTTCTCCCGCCGATAATGCCGAAGAATTTAATGCGGCGGATTATGGTTTCCAGATCGATGGCACCCTTTTTGACGATTTGCATGAGGATTTTTTCGAGATAGGGTTGCCTAGAAATTTGACTCTTTTGATGTTGATGCAAAATCCAGGTTCTACCATTGAAACTCTCGTTGAGCAGGGGAGAGCTTTAAAAGTTACCGTTCCTCTCGGGATAAAATCGCCCGATGATGCTTTTCAAGAAGCGAGTAGGATTTATCCCGTTATCAAAGGTTTGCTTGCGCGACGTGAAGGAAGGCAGACCGTATCCGTACTGATGAGAGGTGTTTCGAAAGATGGCCGAGCGCAACCTTTCTCTTCGTATTTTCAGATACTCGAAGCTTCCCCGGGTAAGAGCTCAAATGGGATTGTGAGAGTGGTGCGAGGCGGGTGGAATGGCGTCATGCCGACCATGATGGTGCAATCTGCGTTTGGAGGGCCCGTACTCCTGCCCTTGGTTGATCGCGGTAATTTACCCGAAGATGGTATAAGGATGACCGCGTACAAATCGGTTTACGCCTATGAGCAGGACGGTGTTGGCGCGGAGATGTTTTTGTTTTGCGACGAATTAATTTAATTTTAAGAAATATGAAAAGGCTTGATGGAAATCGCGAACCTCTTGTCGGGAAATTCCCCGCATTTTTGCAGTTTGTCGGTGCATGGTTGGTTCGGCAATCGTGGTTTGTCGCTCTTCGTAGAGCGGTTGAGCATGTGGTAAACGGAGACGTGCCGGTGCCTCGGCATTGGGATATGACCGGGAACTTTGCGAGAATTCGTGCGATGTCTGCCGAAGCAACGCGTGGTATTGATGACGATAAAGAGAGCCAGGTTCCGCAAGAGCGGTCCGATGTCGCTATACAGTCGGTTCCGTTGCCGGAGCGACCCAGAGTTCAGTGTTGGGATATGACAGAAGAGTATGAGAGACTTGATGCATATTTGCGTGAGATGAATCGCTTGATAGACGAGAGCATTGCTCGGCATCGTGCCGAGGAGTTCGCAAGATGCAGAGTGCCTAGAGTTTCCGATGCCGTACCTCAGCATTGGGATATGACTGAAAAATTCGCGAGAATTCGTGCGATGGCGGCGAATGCGATGCCTCCCGATGATGATACCGTTCCGAAAGTGCCGCTTGTTCCAATAATAGATGCCTTGCAAACGATGGCCCGTCGTGGCGGGGGAGGAAGATCGGAAGATAATAATTGATATTGTGCCTCCCGCGTTTTATTTTCCGACGATTAGTTCCCAACTTTCTTTCGCGATTTGAAGTTCTTCGTTTGTCGGGATGACGAGTACGATAGGCTTGCCCGAGTTGATTTTGGCGATTTTCGAGAGAGGATATTCGGTTTTTTTGTTCTTTTTCGCGTTGAGTTCGATTTTCAAATAATCGCAAATCCATTTGCGGACGTACCATGCGTTTTCACCGACTCCTCCCGTGAAAACAAGCGCGTCGAGTTGACCGAGGGCGACCAAGTATGATCCCAAATATTTCGCGATTTTGTAGCAATAAATATCCAGCGCCAGTTTGGCTTTTTTGTCATGCTTGTTGAACCACGCGTCGCGAAGTTCTCTTACGTCGGATTTTCCGTAGAGGCCTTTTAAGCCGGATTCATAATTGAGAATTCCGTCTATCGTCGCAGGTTTTATCCCGCATTTTTCTATCAAGAATAAAATTATTGCCGGGTCGAGATCTCCGCACCTTGTTCCCATAACAACTCCTTCCAATGGGGTGAATCCCATAGAGGTGTCTATAACTTTTCCGTCTTTGATTGCGGTGATCGATGCGCCGTTGCCCAGATGACAGGTGATCAAGTGGCGGGCTTTTTTCGCTCCCAGGTATTTTATGGTTTCGCCGGCGACATATTTGTGGCTCGTGCCGTGAAAGCCGTAGCGTCTTATGCCGTATTTTTCATAAAAACTTGTCGGGAGACCGTAGAGATAAGCTTTCTCTTCCATTGTTTGATGAAAAGCGGTGTCGAATATCGCGATATTGGCGGATTTTTTAAGTAGTTTTTGGGCGGCCTTGATGCCTTCGAGGTTTGCCGGATTGTGGAGTGGGGCCAGATGCGAGAGGCGTTTTAATTCGTTAAAAATTTTAGTTGTGATTTTTGTTGCCGTTTTATATTTTTCTCCGCCGTGTACGATTCTGTGACCGACAGCTTTTATTTCGGAGAGGTCTTTTATCACTTTGCTTTCAAGCATTTTTTTAATGCAAAAATTTAGCGCTTGTTCGTGTTTCTTGATGCCGGGCGTATCGCAACAGCCGTGAGAGCTTTTATATTCGCAAAAAGGAAGACCGATTCCATCCGCATGCCCTTTATATAGGACTTTCCATTTCTTGGGGTCTATCAGTTGAATTTTCAAAGAGGAAGATCCCGCGTTTAATGTAAGTATGTACATTTTATTTTTGGGTTTGAAGTGAAGTTATCGCCGTAATGTTTACAATGTCTTCGACTTTGCATCCTCGGGAAACGTCGTTCATCGGTTTTTTCAGACCTTGCAAAACCGGGCCGATCGCCGTGTAGCCTCCGAGTCGTTCCATTAATTTGTATGCGATGTTGCCGGATTGGAGATCGGGGAATATGAGAACGTTCGCGTTGCCTTTCAGTTTTGAGCTTGGAAATTTTTTCGCGCAAATTTCGGGGATGATTGCGGCGTCAACTTGCATCTCGCCGTCTATTACGAGTTTCGGTTCTTCGTATTTCGCGAGTGCTACCGCCTCTCTGACTTTGTCTACGAAAGGATGGTCCGCCGATCTGTTTGTCGAGAATGAAAGCATGGCGACTTTCGGTTTGATGCCAAAGTCTTCAGCCGTTTTCGCCGTGTCGAGTGCGATGTGTGCGAGGTCGTGCGAGTTAGGTTCGATGTTGATCGCGCAATCTGCGAATAAAAGGAGTCTTTTTTCCAGCATCATGAAGAAAAATCCGGAAACCTTATGGAATTTCTCTTTGGTTTTGATGATTTGGAGCGCGGGTCTTACTTTTTCCGCCGTTGTGTAAAATGTTCCCGAAACCATTCCGTCCGCATCTTCCATGTGAACCATCATTGTTGCGAAATAGTTCGGCTTGATTACCGTTTTCCAGGCTTCTCTTTCTTCTCCGCCTCGAAGTTTTATGAATTCTTTGACGTATTTTGTTGTGAGAGGGGAGTCTTCCGGATCGATAAGTTGAACTCGTTTAAGGTCGAGTTTTACTCCCAATTTTTTCGCTCGTTTCAGTATCTCGATTTCTTTGCCGATCAGAATCGGTTTTGCGAGTTTCTGTCTTAAAATTTTTTTGGTTGCAAGAATTATGCGATCATCCATCGCGGCTTCGGGAAATACAATTTTGCCGGGTTTTCTTTTTGCGCGAGCTTTAATGTCGGCTATGAATTTTCGCATTTTTTGTTTGTTTAGGGTCGTCCTCAAATTTCATTTTTCGACGACCTGTTCTCCCGTTGATTTTAGCCCTTTAAATTTTTTAATCAAGCTTTCTTTCAGAAGCCAAGTTTTGTCTCGGATTACAATGAAAGGCATAAGTATCAGCATCTCCCAAGTCGGGATCGGCACGGTCAGATTTTTTATATTTCCTTGTTTTAAAGCTTTCAAAATCGCTTTCAATTCAAGTTTTTTCGCATATATTTCACAGTGTGTTTTGCCGAAGTTTTTCAAAGAATGAGTATCCGATGTTCCGATGAAAGGGAGGTTGTGTTTTTTCGCCAAAGCTTGTCCGCGTTTGTTGAAATTTATAAGCTTGGAGTACCACCACGAGCATTCTATCCCGTCGAAGCAGTCTATGTTTTTTTGTACGAGGTCGTTAAACATATTGAGTCCGGGAAAATAGGTGTGGGCCGAAAGTATGAAACAGTCGGAGTACTCTTTTTTGTATGTTCGCAGTGCGGCGAAAGTATGAATGTTCTCGGCGGACTTCGTTGCGTTAAGAATTACGACGTGTCTTGTCGGTGTTACCGACTGTTCCGTTCCGTGAATCAGCAAGATGCCTTTTCCTCGGGCGTAATTTGTCAGTTCTTCCGATCCGACGTAATGGTTGTGGCATGTTATCGCCAAAACTTTCACGCCTTTTTTGGCGGCATGATTTATCAACTCTTTATCCGAATATGTTATTGGGTCGTGAGGATCCGAGCTTGTGTGATTGTGGAGAGAGGTGAGAAATTTCATTGGATGGCGGATTCTTCGGTCGTTTCGGTGATTTTCGGTGATTCGTTTATTTGCTGGATGCTGTCTATTGCCGTGCCGATTGCGTCGGCGGCGTCTCCCAGATCTTCCGCGGCTTGGTTGATTTCGTTGTATTTTTCTTCTATTGCGTTCGTTTTTGTCTCCACTTCGCTTTTTACGTTTTCGTAACCTTCGGTGGCCTCTTTCGTGATTGTGCCGAAGAAGTTCGCCAGGTTGTTCTCCGCGTTACAGCCGGTAATGAACAGGATGCTCGATGCGAGCAGAATTGCAATTTTGTTTTTCATCTTTGTTGTGAAAAAAGTTTTTTAAAATCACCGTCGAAATTTTCAAGAAAATTGTGGATTCCGGTAACCTCTTCTTGAGTTATCGGACCGACTTTATCGCCGAGATTGCGAATTTTCAATCCTTGATGTTTGCGAAGTTCGCGATACCTGTTGATCGCTGCGTTTACAAGTGATTGCGTATTGCATTTCGGGCACTTGATATGAAGATAAATTTCATCTTTAAAAGACCCCAAAATCGTCATATCCGCTTCGCCGTGTTTGCTTTTACACGAGGGGCATGTAACTTCCCTTATCAACTGTTCCACAAGTGATCGGAATTCGCCGTATAACATAAATGGGCATTATAGACGCCCACAGTATAGTGGATTCGAGCCGTAAAGTTCAAGCGTTATTATGCGGCTTTGCTTGCGAAATGTTCGTTGTTGTTTGTTGTGATTTTTTGCGCAATTTCTTGTCTTAATCGGTCAATTTCTTTCCCGGAAATTCGTTCTTTTGAGATTGCGGTTCTCGAGCTTTCGTTAAGAGTTTTTCGCAATTTGCTTATCGCCATGAGTTTTGGTAACAATTTTGCTATTTTCAAGATTGCTTCCGGTGCAAATATTGCAACTATCGCGGTGGCTATGAGCGCCATGATTTTTGTGTCTTTTAACGATTCTTCTCCTATTTGTTCCGCGCTTGTGTCTTTCGGTGCTTCTAAAAGTCCCGCTTCAACCAAGAATCTTATACCTTCCGGGGCGGCCGATAACGGACCGAGCGGGAGGTATTTCGCCCACCTGCTGATCATAAGGGCTTTTATGTTGTCCGGCGTTTTATTCCATCCGTCTTCTACCTTATGCCAAGCTTCCGTTCTGTATATTCCCAACATGAAATTCGCGTATGCTCCGTCTGCCGCAGAGGGATGATCTTTCGCGATTTTTTCAAGAGCATCCGCACCTCTTAATATGGTGTCGAGTTCGTCAGTTTTTTTGCCCTTTTCACGGGATTCTGGTTCCTCGTAGTTATTGTTAATGGGTTGTTCTATTGGTTGCGCTGATTCTTCCGCCATGGTGTTTTTGTATTATTTTTAATACAATATTTTACCATTTCTACTGTAATTTGTCCAGGCAGAGGTCTATTCTTTTCATAGTTCGTTCTTTGCCGAGGCTTTCTATTACTTCGAATGTTCCCGGGGAGTATTGCTCTCCTGTCAGTGCGACTCTTAGAGGCCAGAGGACTTGGCCGTTTTTTAAGCCCAGTCGTTTTATGGTCCCTGTTAGGGTTTCTTGAACTTGTTGCAAAGTGAACTCTGTTAATGTCGCCAAATCTTTTTTGCTTTCTTCCAATGCTTTGGTTGCCGTTTCTTTATCAACCTTCATTTTTTCATTGAGGAGCAAGGCGAGGTCGAAGGGCGGTTCTTCTATCAAGAAGAATTTCAGCATGTCGGGAGCCTCTGCCAGTGTTTTCAGGCGTGTTTGGATGGTTTTTACGGCTTTAAGAAAATATATCGTTTTTTCGTCGGGGTCGTCGAAGTTTTTTTCTTCGATATCCGCGAAAGCGGTCTCTTCGAACCATTTGGTTTGCAATCTTGGCAGGATCAGTTTCGCAAGGTCTTCGGGAGTTTTTGATCTTAAATAGTGACCATTGAGCCAATCCAGTTTTTCCAGATTAAAGACCGCTCCCGCTTTTTGAACTCGTTCTATTGAGAATTTTTTAATTAAATCTTCAAGAGAGAAAAACTCTTCCGTTGTTCCCGGGTTCCAGCCGAGAAGCGCGATGAAATTGATGATAGCTTCTTTCAAATATCCTTTTATCATGTAATCTTCTGCGGCAACATCCCCTTGGCGTTTTGACAGTTTGGTTTTGTCCGGATTCAGGAGTAGCGGAAGGTGAGCGAATGTTGGCGGGTTCCAGCCGAAAGCGTTGTATAAGGCGATGTGTTTCGGCGTAGAAGGGAGCCACTCTTCGCCTCTGATTACGTGAGTTATGCCCATCAGATGATCGTCAACCACGTTTGCCAGATGGTAAGTCGGGAATCCGTCCGATTTTATAAGTACTTGATCGTCAACCGTTTTCGGATCAAACTCCATGTCGCCTCGGACCAGATCTTTGAACTTAATGGTGCCGCCACTTGGCATTTTTTGCCTGATTACGAAAGGTTCTTCCGCCGAGATTTTCTTCTCGATTTCTTCGGGTGTCAGTTTGAGGCATGCTCTGTCGTACATGGGGGCTCTTTTTTTCGCGATTTGGTCTTCGCGCATTTTCGTCAGTCGTTCTTCCGTGCAGAAGCATTTGTAGGCGTGCCCTTTTTCAAGGAGCGCTTCGGCGTGTTTTTTGTATATTTCGGTTCGTTTTGATTGAAAATACGGGCCTTCGTCGTATTCGATCCCAAACCATTTTAAAGTTCTTAACAAATTTTCAACCGCGCCTTCGACATATCTTTTTTGATCGGTGTCTTCAATACGCAAGACAAATTCGCCTTTGTTTTGGCGTGCGAACAGGTATGAATACAAGGCGGTTCTTAATCCTCCCACATGAAGTAATCCGGTTGGGGATGGGGCAAAGCGAGTTTTTATCATACAACTTAGAGTTTAGAGAAAAGTTCAAAGTTCAGATTATCAGTGCGGGATTGCGTTTTCAAGTTTCAGAGTGGTAAAATCCTTTCCGATATGGCAAGGAGAAGAAAACTTAAAACCAGTTATAGGAGAAAACTTCGAGGGCAGAATTTGAGCCTCGACGTTGAAGCTCATGTTATGAAAGATATCTGGGCGGTTTTTTATCTTACAATAGGGATTTTGACGATTTTGAGCATAAGGGGAAATTTGGGTTTTGTCGGGCAGTTGTGGATTGCGTTTTTGGATCCGGTTTTCGGGTGGGGGATTTTTGCCGTTCCCGTGCTGTTGATTATGATGTCGGTTTTTGAATTTTTTTCAAAAAAAATCAGTTTCGGGATTGCGAGATGGCTCGGAATGATGCTTATGATGGTTTCGGTTTTGGGGACGATACATTTATCCGTTCCGTCGGAAGATGTTTACGAAGTTGCCAAGGCGGGTGAATATGGAGGTTATATCGGTTTTGTCGGTAGTTTTATTTCAATGTCGGTGTTTGGAATCGCAGGTAGTTATGTGGTTTTCATGGCGATGATGATAGTGTCGGTTTTATTGATTTTTGATGTCTCTTTAATGGAAATTGTCGGACTTTTTAAGAAGGAAGAAAAGAAAGTGAAGAAAGAGGAAGTTGAAGAGGAGGATGAAGATTATTTTGATGATTTTGATGTGAATAAAATAAACATAGTTAAGCCGGAACAGATTGCGGTTGAGGAAAAAGAGTCGGTGAGGGAAGAAACAGTTTCTTTGAGAGAGGTGAAGGCGGAGGATTTGAAGGAAGATGTGAAGCTTGAGGCGAAAGAGGAAGAGGAGTTTGAATATGCGTTTCCCGATTTGGGCTGGTTGGATGCGACTATTGATAATATCGCGTTGGATCAAGCAGTTTTGAAAGATAATGCGGAAAAAATCAAGAATAAACTCGAGCAGTTTGGTATCAGAGTTGCGATGCACGACGTGCATGTCGGGCCGACGGTTGTTCAGTACTCTTTGAAACCGAGCGACGGAGTGAAATTGTCGAAAATTACAGCTTTGAAAAACGATATGGCGATGGCGCTTGCCGCTCCTTCGGTTCGTATCGAAGCGCCGATTCCGGGGAAAGCTCTTGTCGGTATAGAAGTCCCGAATATAGAGAGGGCTACCGTTAGATTGCGCGAGGTTATGGATACGCCCGAATATAAGGCTGTTCTTGGGAAGTTGAAATTGCCTTTGGGCAGAAGCGTAAGCGGTAAACCGATCATTGCGGATTTGGCCAAAATGCCGCATTTGCTTGTTGCCGGTGCGACTGGATCGGGTAAGTCGGTTTGCATGAATACTTTTCTGATGTCTTTTTTGTATAACAATTCTCCGAGAGATTTGAGGCTTATAATGGTGGATCCGAAAAGGGTTGAGTTGACCAATTATAATGGTATCCCGCATCTTTTAACTCCTGTTATAGTCGAACCGGATAAGGCGGCCACCGCTCTTCGTTGGGCTGTTGCGGAAATGACGCGAAGGTATAAGGTTTGCGCCGAAGCGAGACATAGAAGTATAGATGATTACAATGCCGATCCGAAGGTTCACGAGAAGATGCCGAAAATCGTGATAGTCATAGACGAGTTGGCGGATATGATGATGGCGGCGAAACAAGAGGTTGAGGCTTCGATTTGTAGAATTGCGCAAATGGCTCGCGCCGTCGGTATACATCTTTTGATAGCCACTCAAAGGCCTTCCGTTGATGTAATTACCGGTTTGATTAAGGCGAATATTCCGGCGAGAATCGCGTTTACCGTCGCTTCTTCGATAGATTCCAGAACCATACTTGATGGGATCGGAGCGGAAGATCTTCTTGGTCACGGAGACATGTTGTATTTGTCGGGTACGACAGGGAAGCCGCAAAGAGTGCAAGGTGTTTATGTCGGTTCGAAAGAGATTGAGAGAGTCACGAATAAAATTAAAATCGGCTATGATCCGTCTTATGACGATACGATCACTTCGGCTCAAACTGCCGGTCAGAGTATGGTTGGAATACCTGATAGCAGGTTGCTTGCCGAGTCCGGCGGTGCCGATGATCCGATGTATATAGAGGCTCTTGATTGTATAAAGAGATCGCGAAAAGCTTCTGCTTCGGCGTTGCAAAGGTATTTGAGGGTTGGTTACGCGAGGGCGTCTCGCTTGATAGATTTATTGGAAGAAAATGGTGCGATCGGACCGGCGAACGGGGCGAAGCCGAGGGATATATTTTTGGATAAGATTGAGTAGGAACGGGTGAAATTCCCCTAGTACGAAATTCTCGCTATTTCCCGCAACACTTCTTATATTTCTTTTCGCTTCCGCATGGGCACGGGTCATTTCTTCCCGCTTTTGGTTGTGATGTGTCGTAGGTGTTTCGGCTCACCGATTTTCCTCCCATAACACTTTCGATTTGGTCTTCGTTGGTTTTCATCGCTTTGGGTTCGTCGGCTTTCACGACTTGTTGCTCTTGCGGGCGGACTCTGATCTTGAAGAGGGTGTTGACGGTGGTTTTCTGGATGTTTTTTTGAAGTTCGCCGAAAAATTTATAGCCTTCGGATTTGTATTCGACAAGAGGATCTCGTTGGCCGTAGCTTCGGAGAGCGACGTTGTCACGCAAATGCGCCATTTCGTCTATGTGTTGCATCCAGAGGGTGTCTATGACGCGGAAATAGATCGATTTTTCGGCTTGGCGGAGGATTTTCGAGCCGTCTTTTTCATTCCAATCGGGGACCTCTTTTTCGCGTTCTTTGTATTCGGAAATCAGGTAGTTTTTAAGAATATCGATTAACATTTCTTCGTCTTCGATATTTTCTATTTGCGAAAGTAATAGCGGTTTGTGTTGGTCCTTGTGAATTGCATTGATGGTTTCGATCATTTCTTTGTAATCGAATTTGATACCTTTTTTGCGAACTTCTGCGCTTTGTGCCTGGGTCATGACGATGTTTTCCACCTCTTTTTCAAATAAAATCAAAAGTTCGTTGTAGGTATCTTCGGATTCGAGGAGTTTTCTGCGCTTTCGATACATTATCTCTCTGTGTTTGTTCATGATGTCGTCGTATTCGACCAAGTGTTTTCTGATGTCGAAATGTTTGCCTTCGACGGCTTTTTGAGCGCCTTCTATCGATTTTGAAATTCTGCCGTTTTGGATAACCATATCGTCCGGGACTCGTAAGAATTCCATCATTTTCTTGATGCCTTCGGCTCCGAATAAGCGCATTAAATCGTCTTCCATTGAAACGTAAAATTGCGTCTTGCCCGGGTCTCCTTGACGGCCTGCGCGGCCTCTTAACTGATTATCGATTCGACGTGATTCGTGCCTTTCCGTGCCCATGATATAAAGTCCGCCGAGTTCAACGACTCCTTCGCCGAGCTTGATGTCGGTTCCGCGACCCGCCATGTTGGTTGCGATCGTGACGGCTCCTTTTTGGCCCGCTTTTGACACTATTTCGGCTTCTTGTTCGTGGTATTTGGCGTTGAGAACTTTGTGTGGAACTGCATGGAGCTTTAGCAGTCTTGAAAGCATTTCAGATTTTTCAATCGAAACCGTACCTATCAAAACAGGCTGATTTTTCTGATAAAGCTCTTTTGTTTTTTCGACGATCGCTTGATATTTGCCTTTGAGATTTTTGTAAATCGCGTCGGATTCATCTATTCTGACAATGGGTTTGTTTGTGGGGATTGAAATTGTGTCCAAGTTGTAAATTGCCGCGAACTCTTCTGCTTCCGTCATCGCCGTGCCTGTCATGCCGGCGAGTTTTTTATACATTCTGAAATAATTCTGGAAAGTTATTGTCGCGAGCGTCTTACTCTCACGTTTAACCTCGACTTCTTCTTTCGCTTCGATGGCTTGGTGGAGGCCGGAAGAGTATCTGCGTCCCGGCATCAATCTGCCCGTGAACGCGTCAACGATTATCACTTCGCCATCTTTCACCATGTAGTCTATATCTTTTTTGTAGACCGTGTGGGCTTTGAGTGCTTGTTCGATGTGATTTACCTCTTGAAATCCTCCTTCGGTATAAATATTTTCCATTCCGAGAAGTCCTTCCATTTTTTTGATGCCGTCTTCGGTGAGGATGGCGGTTTTGATTTTTTCATCTATGTTGTAATCAGTGTTTTCTTTGAGTTGCGGGATTAAGCTGGCGTATTTTTTGTATTTACTTGTAGACTCTTCTGCCGGAGCTGAGATTATGAGCGGAGTTCTTGCTTCATCTATAAGAATTGAGTCGACTTCGTCCACGATCGCGTAGTGAAGTTCCCTTTGAACACATCTGTCCAAGGTTCTTGCCATATTGTCTCGAAGGTAGTCGAAGCCGAATTCGTTATTGGTGCCGTAGGTGACATCGCAAGCGTAAGCTTTTTTCTTGTCTTCGTGGGGTTGTTCGTGTTCGATGACTCCGACTGTTAATCCCAGGAATCTGTAAAGTTCGCCCATCCATTCGGCATCTCTGTTTGCCAAGTAACTGTTTACAGTGACGACGTGGACACCTTTGCCGGTTAGGGCGTTAAGATAGATTGGCATTGTGCATACGAGAGTTTTACCTTCACCGGTTTTCATCTCGGCGATTTTGCCTTGATGAAGGATGATGCCTCCTGTTATTTGCACGTCAAAGGGGACCATGTCCCATGTGACTTCGTGGCTTCTGACTTGATATTTTCTGCCGATCATTTTACGGCATGCGAATTTTACGAGGGCAAAAGCTTCCGGCAGAAGTTCATCCGGCGGTTCGCCGTTTTGAATGCGTTTTTTGAATTCATCCGTTTTGTTCGGGATATCTTCCGCTTTAAGCTCTTTTTGATATTTCTCCTCGAGTTGGTTTATGTGCTCAAGGAGTGGTTTTAACTTCCCGATTTGTTTTAAGTTGTAGTCCCCGAAAAATTTTTGAATGAGGGAGATCATATGGGGTAGTCCGATAGATGAATAGGCTGGGCGCATAATTGCCGTCCTCAAATTTCATTTTCGGACGGTTTGCTGATTGCCGAAGCAATATATCATTTCGTATGTGTGGTAGGAAGGTGAAAAAGTCCCCGATTTTCCGGGCATTTTCTCCCCGGGGAGAAAATGCCAACGGGAAAGGCTTGACAAAAGTCCCAAAGTTGGTTTAAGATGGCGCCCTTTAATTAATTTAATTATGATGATGACAAGCAGGCATATTGCTGGTAGCGGAAGAGACATATTACCTCCCATCGTACCGAAAGTCGCAGTTGCCGTGTTGGCTATTGGAGGGACAGTGATCGGAGCTATTGATTGTAATCGCGCTCATCGAAAGGAAGTACTGCAGAGAACCGGGCAAAATGAGGCTGTGGCGACGTATGGCGATGCGTGGACGCAAATTCAACCTATATGGGAGAAAGTCCAAGTGGGTTGTAATACCGGTATAGGTGATGTTTGTGCCGAGGTTTGGGGTTTTAAAAAAGCTATTATGGAGGCCGGTTTCGGTGAACCCAGGGTTTGTTGCAATAAGGTGCATGATAATGAACCGCATCCTTATTACGAAGCTACGATAGATATTTCTCCGGCTACCGATAGATGCAAGACTCTTCCGGATAGAGCTCGTTGCGACTGGTCCGTGTATCATGCCGGTCCGGATGGTTTTCAGTCCATATACTAGGGCCTGTGCACACTATAGCCAAGCAACTCCAAAGTTGCATAGACTCATACCAATTCTAACGGAAGTAATGAGATTTTCCTGTGTCAATCTATATATGCGGATTCATGGTTGCTTGGCTGTATTGGTTTCGATTGGAATATCGCAGATATTATAGCAGTTCAAGGAACGACGACGAAGTGATACTGGAAACAGACCGTCTTCCAATTTCATTGTCGGACGGTCTGAGCGCTCCTCGCGCCTCAAATCTGAATAATTTTCTCTTTAACCAATTCGGAACCAATAGTGTGCACAGGCCCTAGCTCGCTTTCCTTCTTTTCCCTATCGCCAATATGGTTTTTGCGATTATCTTGATGTCTTGAAGCGGAGACCAATTTTCGATGTAATAAGAGTCCAGGCGGACCTCTTCTTGGAAGGTTAAGTCGGATCGACCGGAGATTTGGGCGAGACCGGTTATGCCGGGCTTGATGGTGAGGAGGAATTTTTCGTGTTCTTTGTATTTTGCCACCTCTTCGGGGAGGTGGGGGCGCGGACCGACAATGCTCATCTCGCCTTTCAGGACGTTCCAGAATTGAGGGAGTTCGTCGAGGTCTGTTTTTCGGAGGAATCGGCCAGCGCGCGTGATTCGTGGATCGTTTTTGATTTTTACCAACGGGCCGTCTTGGCGGATGTTGTTGTCGGCCAGCTTTGTGTATCTCAGGTTGTGGGTGCCCGGGTGCATGGTTCTGAATTTGTAAAAGTTGAAAAGTTTGCCATATTGACCGACCCTTTTTACTTGACTTCCATCATCGAGATATTTGAATAAAATCGTGCCTTTGGAGTCGAGTTTTATGATTACGGAGATGATTGCGAAAGCCGGGCTTAAAACGATCAATCCGACGGATGCTCCTACCATGTCGAAAATTCTTTTCCATACTTTGCCCCATCCTTCGAGCGGGGTGGGTTTCATGGTTATCAGCGGGATGCCCGAGATTGAGTTTATATCTATATTTTTGGCGTGGATTTGAACCAGATCGGGGATGAAATGGTATTGGATTTGGTTTGATCTGCAGAAGTCTAAAATTTCGGGGGCCTCTTTTGCCCCCAATCTGTATTGGGTTTGCACGATCTCTTCGACTTTGTGTTTTTTGACGATCTTTTTCAAGTCTTCGAGAGTGTTGATTGCTCCTATGATTTCACAGCTTTTTATGTCGGGATCTTTTTCTCTTTTCAGGCAACCGATGATTTTGTAGTGGGGGTCTTTTTCAAACTCTTCCAAAATTTTCTCTGTCATTTTATTTGCGCTCAAAAACAGAACTCTTCTTTGACCGATTCCGATTCTGGCGAGAAGGTTTTGTATCAATCTTATCGTGGTTCTGCCACAACAGATCGTTATTGTTGATAAAATCCACCCATATCCGAGTACCAAGCGTGAGAAGAAAAATTCCCTGGAGAGAAAAAAGTAAGCGATGATTATCATCAGCCATGCCGATGTCAGAAATATCACTTTCAGGATTTCCTTCGAAAATCTTGTCGTGATTTTCAAGGAGTAGAGATTATTTAGCGCGAATATTGCGATCAAAAGTAGTGCCGTTTTCGCTATGAAAATCAGATATTCGTTCAGGAGCGGAAAGTTCATAATATCCACCGGCAGGGTCATTCCCGGAATCAGCGTTGAATAAGTTCTTAGCTTGAAAGCTATCATGAACGCGAAAATGACCATGAAAAAGTCCATGGGGATTTTCAGGAGACCAAAGATGATTTCGGAAGGTTTGCGCATGGGGAGAAAGTACACGGTATATAGTACACAGTACACAGCAGGATAGTCTACTTGAAGTCATGGGTAGTAAGTCGCATAGAGGACTCTTTTCGAAATATATGTTTAGAATACATTAACGCCTCCTTGTAAAGTCTTTGTTTTATTGTGTGATTTCCGGAATTTCACGGTTTTTAACCTGAATTGCTTGTTTTCGACTGTGTTTGTCTCGATTATTAACGCTTAACACGAATCTTGTTTTCAGGTATAATATTTCGATTTAAAAAAGATTTTCATATATGTCGATCATTGGCGGTTTAAATAACAATAAGGGAACGAAAGTATCATATGGGGTGATACTTGTTATTGGTATTTTCGTCATTTTCTCTTTTGTTGTGCTTGGCGGTAATCGCATATTGCAACTTCCCATTCGGGACTTTTCCGGTGTCGATCATATTCACGTTGTTGCCAGTCCTTTGATTTCCGTTTCGGATGGCGAGCATGTTTTTGTAAGGACTTCGGAAGAGTTTAAAGATAATTATTCAGAGATCAGCCTGACCTCTCTAAAATTGAATGTGTATGCCCTGGAAGTTTATATTTACGGTGCCGGCGATTCTTTGATCGGTACAACATTCGGGTCGATCATTATTCCCGTTGAAATTTCACCGGTTATGCGAATTGTTGCGATAGCCTTGTTTATGATTGTGTTTCTGATTTTTTTGTATAAAAAACCCAAAATCGAGCTGCTTGTTCTCAGGACGGCAATGGTGGGTAGTTTCATTATGCTTTGTATGATGCTTATCGTAGTAAAAATCGGCATAACGCCGACTTATTCGAGCGATACCTCTTTCGATGTTGGCGATGTGAATTCTTTACAATTCGATGAGTTGGTTGTCGATATGGAGGAGGATATACAGGAGCCGATATCCGAGCCGGTGGAAAGTACGGATATTGTTGAGGAAGTGACGGAAGAAGCGAGTGAAGAGGTCGAGTTGGATAAAGAAGTTAAACAAGACGAACCAGTGGAAAGCACAGAGATTGTTTCGGATGTTGTTGAGGAAGTGACGGAAGAAGCGAGTGAAGAGGTCGAACAAGATTTAACTGCCGAGAGTGATGAGGACTGGTTATCGGAAATATCTTTTGAGCAAGATGAACTTGGTGTGTGCCTTGATACGGTTCTGGAGATGTGGCAAAAAACAGATGCTGTTGATGAGGAGTTATCCTTGGTTGGCAAGTTGCAAAATCATGTAGATAATTTAACGGCATTTTTGTTGAAAGGGATGTTGATGGTGGACGTCTTGGACGTTAATGGTAAAACATCCAAGCTTGAGAAAAAAATCGAGAAGGTTTTGGCAACCGAAAGCGATGATATAACGGAAAATGTTGAAGAATCCGATAAAAAAGTTTCGAAACAAAGTGAGGAGGAAAAGTCCGAAGAAAATTCGACCGGAACAGGTTTCTCGGAGAAGGATGTTGAAGTTTCCGAACAAATTATAGAAGCGGAAGAAGCGAATGAGCTGACGGGAAGTGGCTATGTCGTTGAAGACGCAGAGGAAGATGAATTGACAGGGAGCGGCTACGCGGCTGAAATTGTTGAAGAGGTTGAGGAGGAAAAGTCCGAAGAAAATTCGACCGGAACAGGTTTCTCGGAGAAGGATGTTGAAGTTTCCGAACAAATTATAGAAGCGGAAGAAACGAATGAGCTGACGGGAAGCGGCTATGTCGTTGAAGACGCAGAGGAAGATGTTTTCGATGTTGACGATTTTCTGGCGGGATATGATGGTCCGGAGGAGTTTCTGAGGGGCTTGTTCGGGCTTGAGAATCTCGATGATTGCGCGGCGGTGTTCAATGCCGTCAACGAGCGGTCCGATTACGGCGAGTTTGTCGGTTGGCTGAACTCTTTTTTGGAGATGGTATCGTCGGATGAAGATATTAAAGAAGATGATATGGAGGATGTCGAAGTTTCAATTTTGGATGTAAATATTTTGCCGAATCCTGTATTTCTCGATTCGCAATTGAGTGTTGATTATATTCAACTGGATAATGACGTGGATGGTGTTAATTTCGAGTATCAATGGCAGAAAAAAAACGTTGACGAAGATTCTTATGCGGCGAATTTTTCCAACAAGAAAATGTTTGAAAGTTTGGAACTGAACGGGTCCGATTATTTTTACGATCCCGAGAAAATTGATATTGGTTTCTCTTTTGATTTTTATGGGCAAACTTATAATGAATTGTATTTATCGAAACAAGGCTTTGCGAGTTTTTCGGAAATACCGGATGGTTATGTGGCGGATTCCGAAATCGATATGCCGATAATCGCTCCATTCTTGGTTTATGAAGATATTTTTAATTCGAGAGAAACTTATATAGAGGTTCAAACTATCGGTTCGGAGGGTGAGCGCGAAGTCGTGGTGCAGTGGCATTTTGTTACCGGCGATCTTTGCGAGGAGTTTTTGATGCAATTGCATTTGTATGAAAAAGACGACTCGATATCGTTCCATTACGAGAAGAGTTTTGATTTCGTTAAGTCTTACGGTGTTTTCGTGGGTCTTAAATATGGTGACCGATTCGAATTTGTTATCGATGGCGATAAAGTTATTAACAGTTTCCGTTCAATTGTTATAACTCGCGAGTCCGGATTTGAGTTTGAGGATATCGTCGGGCAACAAAGTTCCGTTTTGACGGAGGTTCTTGCATGCGATTGGGATTACAGGGCCGTCTTGACGCCTTACGGTGACCATATTCATGGTGATACTTTTCATACCGCTTCCGTTACTCCGTTGTGTGAAGATTCCGGTGTTGACGAGCCGATTTCGGAAGATGATGTTGCCTGGTACGATTTGAGCGCTGTCCAGTTCAGGACTTATCCCGATGGTGAGAGGGTTGCCGTTCGGGGCTATGATCAGGTTTTGGGGATCTCGCTTGTCGATGAGATCGGACTTGAAGTGTTTTCCGGCACCAAAAGCTTTTATTTGACGGTCGGTTCGTTTATTGGCAGAAATAATGCGGAGAATACGATTGGCGTTGAAAATGTTTCTCTTTATATCGGTGAGGACGAGATTGTTGGAACCATAGATGGTGACAATAAATATTTCCAATTCGATCCTCAGCTTGCCATGACGGCTTATAACGAGAATGAAATTGTCAGTTTGAGGATTTTGTTTGATTCCAACAGGGGTCAAGATATTTACGATATAAATATTAGTTATGGAATCGTTGAGAATGTTCAGTAAAAAATTCGGCATAGTACTGATTGTGATTTTTTTGGGAATATTTCTTGTTGTTGGAGTTGGTCACGATAATTTCTTATTAAAACTGCTTAAAGACGATGTTGCTTTTACCGTTGTCGGTGTCACTCTATCTCCCGATACCACGCCTCCGGATACTCCTTTGGTATCGGTTTATTCCACATTGTGTGACAGTGTTGCGGGGGAAGTAATTTTAATGATAACAAGCGAATACGATGCCGATATTTATATCAATGATCAGTATGTGGATACGGTTGAAGATTCGAATGGTGTTATGTACGCTACTCTTCCCCTGTCCGACGGGCTTAACTATTTTACGATTTACGCGATTGATCCCTATGACAACAGGTCCCTTTCCACCGAAATCTTAGTGCAATGCGGTTCCGGTGGCGGTACGAGTGGCGGTACGAGTGGCGGTACGAGTGGCGGTGGTGCAGGTGGAACCAGGTTTGATGGCGGATCCGACGGTGGTGGTGGCACTGATGATGGTGAACCTGGTGATGGCGGTACCGACGGTGGTGGTAGTGGCACTGATGATGGTGAACCTGGTGGTGGCGGTACCGACGGTGGTGGTCCTCAAGAATATCCCGATATATCAGAGCCTTATTTTGGAGATCAAGATTGGGTTTGGGATGAATCAAGCTCGATCTGGTATGATTCGGATTTTATTGAAACGGTTTATGATGGTGACGGGAAGGTGTCTTTCGATTGGAGTAAATTTCAATGGCAGGATTACGGATGGTCGTATTCCGGGTGGGAGGAACAAAGCGATGATGTTGCAGATCCCGTTTTTAGTGTGAACGAATATGTTGCCACTTCAAATTGGGAATTTTACGAGGGAAGTTTCAGTATTTACGGGCATGATCAAGAAAGTGTCGTTGTACAAGGGGACTTCTTGTTCGGTGATTATGCGTGGCAACAGCAGTATATAGGATTGTCTCCGGGTATGTACGATGTCGCGATTAATCCAAAAGCCGCTCTTACCGTAATTATAAGAAGTGTGGAAATACGGCAAGATGTTGTCGTTTATAATTTCGGAGATAATTTCGAAGTAGTGCTTGGCGATTTGTATGATGATAATGTTATCAATGCTCTTGATATGGCCGTTATGATTGACGAATATCAATCCGAGGGTGATTATATTTCGGATTTAACCGGAGACAGCGTCATCAATTCTCTGGATTTGGCAATTTTAATTTCCAATTACTATATGCAAGGTGATGATTCTATGTAAATAATTAAATAAATATGAAAACAAAAATAATGTCTTTTATCAAGTATATGTCGTGGAGGTTGCCGATTGCCATGTTTATTATTGTAAGTTTTGTGCCAAATGCCGCGGCGGCAAGGTTTTATCTTGAGAGTGTTACCGACATGGTTCAAGGCTGTCCCGCTACGGTTGCCGTCATGATCGATACGGAGAATTCCGATGTTTTGGCGGCCGATATGGCGATTACTTACGATGCCGATGAGCTTATGCCGAGCGAAATCAGAGTGGGGGATGCTTTACCCATGCAAGTTTTCAATCAAATTACCGGTGATCAAATTCAATTTAGCGCTTCGAGAGAGCCTGTAACCGGTAGTTTCAACGGCGTTGGGATTTTTGGATATATTGATTTCGTTGCCGGATATGCCGACGGCGGAAATTTTCTTTTTTCATCCGATTTGGAATTCGATAATGTTATTGCAAGCTCAAACATCGTGAATGTTATTACGGGAATCGAGAGTATGCTGTTCCAGTTTAGAGATAGGTACAACGTTGACGTGGATGGTGTCGGTTTTTGTACGGTTGATGCCATTCCTCCGACAGTTTCCCCGATCAGTCCCGCGGATTTGTCGGTCGGCAATGCTCTCGATACGGATGTGGTTTTTTCTTTGGAGGATGATCGTGTCGGTGTTGATATGGATACATTAAACTTTACCATAGACGGGATTTCTTATGATCGGTTATCGGATCAAGTTAATATAACGGAGGATGACGGGGTTTTCCTTGTGGAAGCGAATCCCGATGCGAATTTCGATTTGGGCAAAGATATTGTCGTGAGTGTATATGTTTGCGACAACAATGACGAGCCCGACCCGAATTGCGTCACCGACAGTTACAGCTTTATTGCCGATAAAGATTTGTTGTCGGAGCCGGTTGCCAAAATTGTTGAATTCGAAAAATTGCACGGAAGTTCCAATGATTGTTGCGACACCTGCGCGCAAATATTGTTTCCGTGGTGGATATTATTGATATTGCTGGTATTGTTGATTTCGAGTTGGCTTTATATTTTAAAACTTAAATCCAAATGAAAAAGAAGATTTGTTTCATTTGGATTGCGGCTCAAGCTTGTTTATTTGTAACGGTTTTTATCGTTCATGCGCAAACCTGCGTCGGTGGTGGAGTGCTTTCCATTAATTCCGTACCCGTTTTGGAAAGTTTCGGGTCAGCGAATGTTGACGTATACGATCAGGAATTGATCCATGTCTTTTCCGATTTTGTGCAGTTTGAAGATTCCAGAGCCGTCGCGCAAAGTTTTACTCTTTATGTCTCAGTTACGGATTTCGATGCCATATCTGTTGAAAATATTTCTATTATAAGCGATGAAGACGATATTATCGATTATAACGCGGAATGCGATAATGTAGAGGGCATTACGCTTCAGCACACTTCGTTTTCTTCATTTGTTGATACGGATAACGATGGGGTCTCTGACAATAAGGCGTTGGTTGTTGGTGATGACAGAACAAGAGTTGGCAATTATTCAATAAAACCCAAAATCAAACTTGTTGTTCCTGGTTCGTTATTGGCCGGTAATTACTCCTCGACTTTAACTTTTTCTATAATTTGATTTTTTTCTTGTTGTTTCTTTGATTCATGATCGTTACGAACAATCCCGCAATGATTATTATAAGCCCCGTTATTATATATTTGTAGTATGAGATTCCCGTTGTATTTGTTTTTGTCGCTTCTTTCATTTCCAATTCTTCCAGGAACTGTACGAACTCTTCTTTGTCCACCACTTCGACTTTTACCCGAAGACCGTTTCGTATGACGCTATTGATCGAGGTTCCTCCTTCGCTGTTTTCCGATGCGGAGATCGCATCACTAACGATAGCGGAAACTCCGCCCCAATATGTTCCGGTTGCGGTACCTTCCGGCAAGGTGAATGTCAATGTGATTGTCCCATATTCTCCCGGTTCAACGGTTACGGTTTTTGTTGAAAGGACGCCCCATTTTCCTATATGGCTTTGTTCTTTAGTATCGTCGGATAATGCGAAAAACCCATCCACTTCGGTTGTATTGCTGGCATCGTTTACGGAAACCGCGTATGAGTGGGTTTCCTCCGATAAATTAACGACAAGGAAATCGTCCGATACGGATTCTCCCGGGGCGACTTTCAATTCGATATAAGGCGATTCGTTGGTTACAAAATCATCTCTTTGCAGGGAGAATGTTCCCGCCAATGCGATTGGTATTAGCATGCTTAACGATGTGCCGATTACCAACATTCCGACGAGGATTCGTTTTTTTGACATGTGAAAAACGGGTTAAAGTTTTTTAAAAAGCGATGGTTGTTGCGCGATTACGATAAAGATTAATGCGCCGATTGTTATTATTCCCGAATACAGCAAGTATTCCGGTACCTTGTTTCTTCCGATCCATTTATCGTAGTGCTCTATTGTTCGAGGAGTATCGGTTACCGTAAGCAGGATTCTTGCTCCCGTTTCCAGCACGGTTACCAATTGCGTACCTTCTTCGTGAGGTACGACGTATGATCCAAACAATGCTCCGTAATATTCCTTATGGCTTGTGTTTTCCGGTATATCGATTTCGAAATTAACGGTTGTTTCTTCCTTGGGACCGAGTGTTATGATCGACTCGGATAACATTCCCCCCCACGAGCCTATATGTTCTTGAGTGTCATCATTGGTTTTCAAGGTGAAGTCTTTCAAGGTTGCTTCTTCCGTGGCGTCCGCAAATCTTAACGTGATTTCAACCGGCGTATTCTCGTAGTTTTTGATTATGAGGCTGTCCGAGATTTTCTCGCCGGGTTTTGCTTCATAGATGAACCAATAGGGATTCTCGGTATTCGGGTTGGTCGGTTTCAAGCCGATGCCTCCGGGGTTTCCTCGATCCGCGAAGACGTAAGCCAAAAGGCTTCCTATCAGAATCAATTCGATTATAACCAACAATATCAGTATTTTTTTTAATTTCATTTCAGTTGGTTTTTATTTTTTCGACGGTGGTATCAGTACTGTTGTTCCTTTGGGTATTTCGTAAGGCGCTTTGATTTTATTTATTTTCGCGAGCAGTTTCCAGTCCACATTGTTTGTTTTTGCAAGTTCCAGTACGCTCTCATCTCGCGACACGATTACTCTTTTACAGTTTTTCACGAGTGTCTCTTTTTTCCTTTCTCTTCCGTAAAGTATTGCGAATACTATTAGGAACAGTATGAAGCTGACCAGTAGTTCTTTTACGGGTATGATAATGAAGGTTATTGTTTTCTCCAGTGTTTCTTTTTCCGAACCTTCTTGGTCATCTCCCGACAATTGCGATAACAGTAGGGATTTTTCATATTCGATTTGCGTTGTCGCTTTGAAATAACCTATTATCGGCGGCGCTTCTTCCCAAAGCAATATGGTCGGTTCTATGGAGCTGTTACCCGGAGTTGCGTTTAAACTTGTTTCTATCGTTTCCGATGAGAAGATGCTTTCCAAGGTTACCGTTGCATTACTTGCCACTGTTACATTCCCATCGTTTTCCAGCGTGTAAGTCAAATAATGTTGACCGTTATCGTTTACGGAATGTTCATAACCGGTCCAGCTAAAGTCCATTATGACATCCCCTTTTACCGTTATATACATTCGCACACCTATGTTGATAACACTTTTCACGCTGGCGCCGCCGGACGAGACATCCTCTTCGGTATTTTTCTCGTCGGTTCCCGGACCGATCAAGAATCCGCCCGCGTAATCTCCCGGGCTTGCGTTTTCGGGTACCGTTAAGGTGAAAGAGCCTTTTACTTTTTCACCCGCATCCACCGTCATTGCGGTGGAGTCGTTAATTGTTATCCATTCTTGAATTCCACCTTCGCTTATGCCACAACCCAGTAGCGCAAAAGCTCCCTCCGATGTTGTTGTCGCCGTGGAAGGACAGATGATGATGTTTTGCGCGTAATCGGCTCCGTTATAAATTTCGAAAGTATCTTCGATTGTTTCTCCCGGATTTAATTCGTATGTAAACCATGAACTGATTTCACGTTCTTTGTCGCTTGTCGGCATGATGCCCATACGTTCCTGAGCCATTGCCGGCTGACCGGTAATGCAAAATAATATTGTGGCAATCGCTCCCGCGTATGCCAATTTGAAAATTCCTGTCGTCTTTTTCATTAGTTTTTGTTTTAAAAAATAAGTTTGTTATTCTTCGATTGTTATGCCGATCGTCGTTGTGTCTACGGAAAATCCTTGGCTCACGAACACATCTCCTTGCGATATGAAATGTTCGACAGGGGCCGGATCCGTTTCTTCCGCGGATTCATTCGGTATTGCCTCGAAAGGTGGCAGTATGTTGCTTGCAGTTTGCAAGTTTGTTTGCAAATTGCTTGATGTGGCATCTCCCGATTTTCCCTGCGTGTTGATCTCCACGGTTATTATGGCTACGAAAGCCAAAGCGGAAACGAGAGCCGCGATAAGGGCTGTTCTGATCATGTTTTATATGGTTAATTGATTAACGGTTGTATGATAACGGGTTCCGTTTTTGTTTTCAAGTTGAAATCACATTTTTCAGAAGTTCCTTAAACAAAAAAACCTCTCCGTCAAGTGAAGAGGTTTTATTATGTTTCTTGCGAGCAAGTTTGTCTCAACTTTTCTTGAACTTAAGATATGGAGTAAGTAATGGTTGACGTATATGTTCCCGCCGCTTGTGAGCCCGGGATTGTCACGTCTATGGTTGGTGTGAACGTGCATGTGTCAACACGTACTACCGAAGTGTCTGCGGAGACTAAAGATTTGGCATCCGAGATTTCGCCTGTACCGGAGAACATTGCTACGGTGTTGTTTACTGTTACACCTGCAGTGCAGCCAGAGGATCCGACGGCTGTAAGAGTGGCATCGTTGTCACCGGACATTTCGAATTGTTGGTATGGGAAGTAATTCACCCCTGATGTGAAGTACTGAGCTGTGGCCACTAGAGAGTATCCGGCATTTGTAGATCTGAGATCTGAGAATTGTACCGGAGTGCTGAATGTTACGTCCCCAAGATCTTGAGAGCTGGTTGAAACGCTTGTGCCTGTGAAGTTAACGCTTGCAGGTACAGAATCGATCGTCAGTCCGGATATGCCTGAGATGACAACACTACTTGTCGTTTGCCCCGTTGTTGATGCGAAAGCGAAAGCGAAAAGCGTAACGTTTGCCATCAATGCGGCAACGATAACGAGGCCGCATAGTTTTTTGTTTTTCATTGTTTTGATGTTTTAATAAATGTGTTCCGGGGTTTTCACCCCTTTGTGAATGATTGTTGAGACAAATTGTCAAGGAACGTTTCGACCAGCTTTATTTATGCTGATCATGTTATTATAATACGGAAAATTATCATTGTCAATGCGGTATAATGGTAAATTTCCAACCGGTCTGTCAAAATAATTTTCTCGATTTTTTAATCCAATCAATTATGTCAGCCATGAATCCTGAATCGTTTCAAATGTCGGGATCGAAGCTGATGCGCTTGGCGGGAACTTGTTTGGTTATGAGCGGTTGCGGTGTTCCCGATCAAGGACCCGGACGTGCACCGCTTTCATTGGTTGAGGGGAATCGCGGAATAGAAATATACGATGTGGGTATGGCGTCTCATGTAACGGTTCCCGTTAAACAAGTTTACGTGCGCGATCTCGCGGGACTTACCGATGAGAACTTGGGTTCTTTGCCGTTTGAGCTTCAAGAATTATTGAAAGGTCCGAGACAACAGGTTAGTCTTTTATTGCATGATGGAGATTTTAGAGAAAAAGATGAAAACGGAGATACGGTTGTTCATTACAGAGTCGGTATGCGTCTTGACGATAGCGGTTCGTCTCCGGTTCCTCCGGCACCGTTTGTCCAGTTTGTGCTGGAAGAAGGTATTGTTGCTAACGAAGTGACGCCCGATAGCAATCCGAACTTGGCGATATGCGATGGTTGCGATCTTGTTTATCCCGCCGTCGCGCATCGTTTGAACGAGGAAACCGGAGAAACGGAAGCGTATCACATGGTTAGCGTAATGGGTGGTGATTTTTCGGAGTGTTCTTACGAGCCTTATATAAATGGGGAGCGTGTATGGGATCCCGTGTATGAAAATTGTGCGATTGTCAGTTGGCAACTTGATCGGAGCGAAGGCGCGGGCAGTGTGCCGCATAATACGCCGAACGGGGCGATGGCGTACAGTACTTATATGGAGCACGATGAAACGTTTACGACTTGCGGACGAGAAGATAATGTCGGATACCACGGTTCGTTTGCGATGGAACGTGGTAATACGGAAGAAGAGTTGTGTATTCCGGATTCCGAAACTCATACTTGGGAATCGTCTTTGAGTTTGGGTAATAATTCTCTCGATGTTTTGTTTTCGCCTCCCGAAGGTGATATGACCACGGCCGAGGGAGACGGAGTTGAAGCGCTGACAACCGGATATCACAATGTGTTTTCCAATAACGAGATGTTGGAATGTGCGCGCAGTAGATTCCTTTTTGCCGGCGATGCCATGGAACAATTATCCGTTTATGATCCGGGTACGCCTTCTTCGGGCAATGACATGCATTGCCTTCGTCCGATACAGAATCATGATGGCGATATAATGGGGATAAGATTTGAAGCGGACAGTACGTTGGGCTGGCCGCTTGATAATGAATGGTACGCTCAATTTGCTAATTTGAGTACCGGTCAAGTGTTATTGAATGTCACTTCAAATCGCACGTTGCCGGAAACGGGAACCGATTTTTGCGGTAATGTGGCTTATATATCCGCTGTTAACGAGAGCGGAGTCAAAGTTTTATATGAAGTTTATCCGGAGGATAATCCGCCCGCGGAGTGTGATTTGAGGGGCGAAATTGTTGATACGGGCGATACAGGTGATACCGGCGAGATCGTTGATACTGCGGATACGGATGATACAGGTGATATTGTTGATACGTCGGATACCGATAATGTTGTTGATACTGCGGATACTGGGAAAACCAACGACGATGAAGGTTGCGATTGCGGTTCGTCACATTTAAACGGAGCGGGATTGTCACCCTTGTTGCTTGGGTTTGCCGCACTTATAAGGAGAAAGCTCTACCGAATTTGAAATACGTGCGTTTCAGCGTTTCCGCCGATATATACCAGGTTCGTATTCGCGAATTCCAGGATTTCTTCGCTGGCGTAAAAGAGTTCTGTCGGCAGGTCCGGGTCGTTAACCGGCGTGCTCAAAACCATATAGTCGAATCCCGATTCTTGAAAAGCCGCCATTATTTTTTCCGAATCTCCGTCCCAAGCGGTATATAAGCAATTAAAGAAATCAATATATCTGTCCGAGTAAACTCTGGTATTGTTTTGATCGATAAAAAACAATAAGGAAGCGTTGTTCGTTATATAGATGGTGTCTTCCGGGTTTGAATTTAATATATTTGCCAGATATTCGTGTTCGGGGAATCGGTTATTCGCGAACTCCGAGTCGTTTATCAGTCCTGCCAAATACGGAGCTGTCAATTTTGTTCGCGACAAGAACCAATTGGAACGGTTCCAGAATGACATGAGCAGGAAAATTATTATGAGTGTCCACGTTAAGGTTCGGATTATTTTTTCTTTTGCTAGCAAATATTTAATCGCGATCGCCAGCCACATTAACAGGAATACGAATCCCGTTATTCCGTACCACAAAACCTGATTTGATATATAAAACCATATTATCCAATAAAAAATCCCTCCGGTTATAAATATTATCGGTATTTCCTCGCGGCGTTTAATGAAAGGTATTATTAATATCAACGGACAGATTGCCAAAAACAAGAATCCCGGATCGGTTGCCGGAGCCAGCGTGGAAGTGAGCATGGTTATGTCCCATGGACCGCGCATGATCCCGAATAAATTATCCGTATCGAGTTCGTATTTCACATAATCTCCGGTTGCGTTTCCCGGTGATGAGCAGATGGATGTGTCTATGTCGAATTCGTCGTATGAAATTTCGATTTTTTCTTCCGGCGGGTTTGACGACAAAACGTTGAATAAAGACGAAAAATCTTCATGTCCGGCAATGTTTATAGCGAACCATGGTAATATCGGCAAGGCTATGCCAAATATCATTACAGCGATACTTCCCAGCTTCCTTGTCAGTCCTCTTTTATTTTTTAGAATTATTATCACGATGCTGATCAAGAAAATGCCACCGGCGATCCAGTTAATCGGAGACGAGTAGCCCAATAACGCGAGTCCGAATAAAATGCCGCTGATTGCGCATACTTCCCCCCATCTTTTCAGCAGTTGCGAGCTTGCTAGCAGTATCAACGTGATTACCAAAAGCGCCGCCGTCAGTTTTATGCTTAATGCGAAGCCGGTCAGTAATCCACTTAAGAGGAGCCATTTGATGTTTTTGTTTTCTCTCCATTGATCGAATGCGAATATGCTTAAAATTGAAAAGAAAAACAGCGGCATCTCGACTTTGAGATCTATGTGACTGTGATAAAAAACGATCGGTAATGCGATAGTGATTGCGGATATTATCCATGCGATTTTTTCGTCCGAGTATTTTTTTACAAGGCTGAAAATTGCCAACGCTCCCATTGTCCCGTATAGAGATGTCAGTATTTGGGAAAGCGCGGTGTTTTTCGTGATTATCGTTCCGATGCTTTGTATCAGCGAGAAAGCATAAATACCCCAGTCGGATCGCACGAGACTTCCGGATTCCGCCAATAAGCGAGGCATGTTCATGTACTGGATCAAATCGTCGAAAGCCGATGGCCATGGCGAAATCACTTGAATGAAGTTCCAAGCGCTGAAGAATATTATTAAAAGAATCGCTATAAGTTGAATGTATGGGATGTCTTTGATCGGTTTTGTTCTGTACGTGATAATTTCGCGAATTGTTTTTTTTGTTTCGTTATGCTTTATTCCGATTAGGATTGTCGGAATTACTCCCAGTATCAGCGTCAAGCCGAATATATTCAGTTTTCCCGCGACAGCCGCTGTTAACAATAGTAGGCTGCTTATCATGGTTCCCGCGCCCAACGACAGGAGTATCGGGTTTGGTATTTTTTGTTCTTTAAATATCGTTTTCAAGAATAACCATCCGTATATGAAAAAGATGGTTAAGCTCCAACCTGCGAGTAGCAAGTATTTGGTCAGGCTTAGAATTATATTAAAAAGACCGTTAATCGGGTTGATGCTTTCGAAATACGGTGCTAAAGATTCCCAGTTTTCCGCGTATAGCTCTCGAGGGTTAGCGACGACCATGCCATCCGACAGTTCGATTTGGTCATAGGTGATTGACTCGCCTTGATATGTTTGCAGTATTTCGTTTGTTTCTATAATTGCAGGACCCCTGTAAATTTGAAAATCATCCCATACGAATCGGCTCCATGCCAATATTACAACCAGTATGAACGATGAAACTGCGATTGTCATAACGGAAAGTCCCTTATCGGATTTCGAGAATTTTCTTATTGCGATTATCGGTATGACAAATAAAACCAATACGAAAAGCAGATATTTCAATCCGTCGGCGATCGTTAAATCCGGGTTGATCGGGCTTATGAAGTCTTGATGTTCGTAAAAATAGAATCCGGTTATAATGAATGACCACATCAGATACAATATTATTCCCGCGGTTGATTTTATCTTTTGATATAACATTTTGTTCGATTATAAAACGGATAATAATCGGCGACTATAACGAACTATTGACGAATCATGCGAATTGCCTTAAAATACCCTCCTCGTAATATTTAACATACAATTGTATGACAATGGATTCACCAGGCCAACAGGGAGGGATATGTGAAGGATTGGACGAAACACAAATAGAAACATTGCGGGGACTTCTGAAAGCCGTAATTTTTCAAGGAATCGATCCGCAAAGAATAAGAGAGTTGCTTTTGGATACGAATAACGCTTTAAGGATTACGGTAAGCCCTGGTGTGGAGTTGGTGGACCCGGTAAGCGATTTTCTTAATGGAGGGTTGGTTGTAGTTGTCAGTGATAACTTTTCGATTCGAACCGAACTGGGGATTATACCGGTTGGAGCAAATATGCATATTGGTGAAAGGGTCGCCTTGGGGATATCCCAGGAAAGGGCAACGCAAGTAACGGTTGCCGCCAATGGAGAGATCATCGCCATTCCAAACACATTGGCGGAATTGGGATTCACATTGGCGGAACTGAATCAAATTGGTTTAAATGTCCTGAGAAATCCTCAATTAAGAACGATAAATGCCGTAGCAGTTGAAACCGATGGGCTCAGACCCGGCGTATCGGAAGGGGTTGATCCGGGCAGTAATTTGATGGAATATTTTCAAAATCTGTTGCCGGGTGAAGAATTTGAGCCGTTGGAACTAACTCGCGGAGTACTTCCAGAAAAACCCGGACATCTGTTGGTGATTACGGGTCCTATTGGGAATCCTATTCGTGTTAATGATAAACTAACCAGGCAGTTGGTTGCGTCTATAAGACCCCCCATCGTGGTTCATGAAACGATAGCGGTCGGTGGTGAGTCCACGGCAATTTTGATAGGGTCTTATGGCAATAGTGGGTTTTATATACCACTTACCGAAAATGTTCCCACATCGCGCACGGTGGAACAACAAGCAAGATTGATACGTATCGCTTTGGTGACGGGAGACGTAAAGCTTACAGATCAATCTGCGGCGATAGGAGATGCCCAGATGGGGTAGTGGGGATTGTGTAATTCTGTTATAATTATCTCGCAGTGTTCTTTGTAAATGCGCAGTTACCGGTTCCTTAATTGGGGCTGGAGGAAAGTCCGGACAATATAAGGAAAGGGAAGTCTCTAACGGAGATCGGTGCGGAACCTAACAAGACCGCATTAGGGAAAGTGCCACAGAGACAATACTATTTCTCACTTCGGTGAGAGAAAAAGGTGAAAAGTCCCGCTAAGCGGGGACATTATGCGTTTCTTTGGGGTCAAACCCCATGAAACGGTCAGAAGTTGGTAAACCCTTCCCGTTGCAAGGTGAGACTGGTAATCAAGGACAACTTTTATCCTTAAAAGCTTGATTACTCACCGCTCGAGTTCGTCAGCAATGGCGAACCCAGACAGATGACTGCTTAAATACAAAATCCGGCTTATAGTTTATGGGGGACACTGTTTTGCTTCCGACCTGCTACTTTTCCCGCTTCAGGGACGTCGTTCTCACTACTTTCCTAACTTCCCGAATTCTCTTTGAAAAAACAACGCCGTTTGCAAGCAGTCGCGAGCCTTTTCGTTTTCAGGTTCGACTTGGATGGCGTGATTGAGAAGTTTTATTGTGCGTTCGAATTTTTTCTCATTCAAATAACAGACCGAGAGGTCGCAAATAATGAGAACGTCGTCCGGCGATATTGCGAGAGCTCTTTCCATTAGGACGAGACCTTTTGTTCTGTTTTCGCCGTGGAAAATCGACCAGCCCAGACATCTTAATATTTCCGGGTGGTTGGGTTGAATTTTGTAAGCTTCTTCAAGATGGCTTATTGATCTCCTGAAATCGCCTGTCGAAGAGTAGGTGAATCCTATCAAATAGTGTGCGTTGGCGCTTCTCGGATTTAGTTTAAGAGCGCGAGTGAGTGATTTTAATGCTTTGTCGAATTCTCGCAGACTTAAGTAATTGTCGCCGAGTTCTTCATAAGCTTCGGCACATTCAAGGTCGTTAAGCAAGATTTTTTGGCAAATTGAAATAGCTTCTTGATGTTTGCCTTGAAGTTTCAACTTGTCGGCTTCGATAAGCGGATCTTGGTATGATGTAGTTTGATTGTCGTCGTACATTTGGAAGGATTTTCTTTTCTTTAAATCCCTCCATTATATCAGAAAATCAGGAGTCATTCAATCGAATTGCAGAAGATTTGTTCATCAATGGTCGTTTCGTTATATATGTCAGTGCTGACAAGTTCGCCTTGTTCCTTGATTATATCTTTCATCTCTTCAGTCATACTTGCGAAGTCGTCATTGTCTTCCGTGGCGCTGCCATATAATTCTGAAACCATGCTTGAGAAATAATACGAGATTCCTGTGTCGATTCCCTCGGTATGCTCCATGGAATAGATGCTATTTAAAGGCATGTCGTAGTCATAAAGATGTCTCAAAATCATTTCGATATTACTTTCTGACAAATTGTAAATTGCCGTTTCTCCCGAATTATCATTGTTGTTCCAGCTAAGTTCTGTTTTTCCGGTTTCACAAATCAAGAATTCCGAATGAAAATTTTCGTCGTCGTAATAATATTTTAAGACGATATTTTCTTCGTTTTCCGATCCAATAATATTGTGGTACCAATTGTCATCTCTCCATTCCGACCATGAGTCCCACCAGAAGCCGTTATATATTATTTTTGCAGCCTCTCCGCGTGTTAGAAAACTATCGGGTTCGAATTTCCATATTTCGTTATTGTGTCCGCTTATTAACCCCAGATTGTAAGCGGTCATAATATAAGGTGTTTGCGATTCATCCGTTACGTCGTGGAAAATATTATAAAAAATATTTCCTTCGTCATATTCAAAATATGTTTTGTTGAACCACCATTCTAAAGCCTCGGCTCTGGTAATCGGGTCGTTTGGTCGAAATTCTTCTAGCTCCATATTTATAATGCCGAAGCTATTTGCTTTTTCAAAATATGGATAATACCATTCTTCAGGTGCGTCGGGCTCTGTATAAAAAATAGATTTTACTAAAAGTATTTTTAAGAATTCTGCTCGCGTGATTGGTTGATCCGGGCGGAAATCACCGTTATAGCCGGTAATTGTCGGCTCTGCATTGTAGCTGTCATAAAACAGCTCATAAAGCTCGGTGATGTATTCTTGAGCCCAATGATTTTCAATATCATGAAAAGGGAGTGTTTCTTCCGTGGCATAAGATATTGAAGTTGTAGCGAGTAGGATGATTAACGAGGTAATTACGCAGGTGATTTTCCTCATATCTTTTTTGATTTTAAAAATTTTGTTAAATCATTTTTAAGGTCCGGTCTTTTTAATGCAAAATCTATGGTCGCTTTTATTAAGCCGAGTTTGTCGCCCGTGTCATACCTCGTTCCTTCGAGTTCGCAGGCGTATATTTTTTGTTCTTTCAAGAGTGAGCGAAAGCCGTCTATAAGCCTGATCTCTCCGTCTTTATGAGAAGACTTGGCTTTTTCAAGATGTTTGAAAATTTCAGGTGTACAGATGTATTTGCCGATAATGCCTAAGTTTGACGGAGCGTTTTCCGGTTTCGGTTTTTCAACCAAAGATTTTACTTCATGAGTTCTGCCTTTGCTTGAAAGCGGTTCGATAACGCCGTAACTTTCGGTATCTCCTTTCGGGATTTTTTCAACTGCGATTATGGATGATTTCGTTTGTTCGTATAAATCGATAAGTTGTTTTAATGCCGGCACTTTCCCGTCGACGATGTCGTCTCCGAAAAGGACTGCGAAAGGTTCATCGCCGACAACTTCTTTTGCGCATAAAATTGCGTGGCCGTCGCCGAGAGGTTCGGGTTGGCGAATGTAAATGAATTTCGCGAGTTTTTCGATTTTTTTAACCTCTTTGAGGAGGGCTGTTTTGCCTTTTTCGACGAGATTGTATTCGAGCTCGAAAGAGTGATCGAAGTGATCCTCGATGGCTCTTTTGCCTCGACCAGTGATGATTATTATTTCGGTGATGCCGGAATTTACCGCTTCCTCGACTATATATTGTATGACCGGCTTATCCACGATGGGAAGCATCTCTTTCGGGAGTGTTTTTGTTGCCGGAAGAAATCTTGTTCCGAAACCTGCCGCGGGCAGTACAGCTTTTCGTATCATGGTGTTAGCTTTTTTTAATTTTTACAATGCGCGTTTTTATGCGCTCGACTCGCGGAATTTTTATTACGAGTATGTTGTTTTTGAATTCGGCATCAACCTTGGTTGTGTCGACATCTTCCGGTAGAACGATTGAGCGCGAGAACATTCCCCAAAAACATTCTTGAATAAAGCAGTCCTCTTTATTGAGCGTTGTGCCGTTTGATCTTTCGCCTTTAATGGTGAGAACATTGTCCGTGACGGTTATCGAGACGTCTTCGGGTTTTACTCCGGCGACGGGTGCTACCACTGCGATTTCGTCTTTGCCTTGAAAGACGTCAACCGACAGCTGACCTTCAGGGTTTTTTTGTATATTGGTTTTCATGGGAGTTTTAAGTTAAGAGTGCTAGTCGTGTCAAATAGTTTGATGAACTCTTTTCTGTCGAGGGTCTCCTCTTTTATTAAAGTTTTTGCGATTTCGTGCAGTTGTTTTTCGTGTTTTTTCAAAATTTCCGTTGCTTGTTTGAGCGCTTTTTCCACGATTGATCTTACCATCGCATCTATTTTTGAAGCTATTTCTTCGGAGTAGGTGCGCATATGTTTAAAATCTTTTCCCAAGAAAATTTCGTCGTTGTTATCTCCGAAAATTGTTGGACCGAGGTCGCTCATGCCGTATTTCGTGACCATTTTGTGAGCGATTTTCGTGGCTCGTTCAAGGTCGTTTGAAGGGCCGGTCGAAACTTCACCGAACATCATTTTTTCCGTGGCGTATCCACCAAGCAGAGAAGCGAGTTCGTTTTCGAATTTCGTTTTTGAATATAGGTGCTTGTCTTCTTCAGGCAGGAACCATGTGACGCCGAGAGCCATGCCTCGTGATATTATCGAGATCTTATGGATAGGGTCGCATTCCGGGAGGAGGTGACCGACTATCGCGTGCCCGGTTTCGTGATATGCCGTGATCTCTTTTTCTTTTGCTGAAAGTACGCGCGATTTTCTTTCCGGGCCCATTACGACTTTTTCTATTGAAATTTCAAGGTCGTGTTGAGTTACGGATTTTTTATTGTTTTTTGCGGCCAGAATCGCGGCTTCGTTTGCCAGATTTTCCAAATCCGCTCCGGAGAAGCCAGGTGTTTGGCGCGCTATCCTTTCGAGTTCGGTGTTTTTTGCGAGAGGTTTGTTGCGAGTGTGAATTTTCAGTATTTCGGTGCGATCTTCGATGTCGGGTGTATCTATGACAACTCTTCGGTCGAAGCGGCCCGGTCTTAGCAGTGCCGGGTCGAGAACATCGGGTCTGTTTGTTGCCGCCATTACGATTACGTTTGTGTCTTGTTCAAAGCCGTCCATTTCCGTGAGGATTTGATTGAGAGTTTGTTCTCTTTCGTCGTGTCCTCCGCCCATGCCCGCGCCTCTGTGTCTGCCGACAGCGTCAATTTCATCTATGAAAACTATACATGGTGCATTTCTTTTTGCTTTCTTGAATAGGTCGCGGACGCGACTTGCGCCGACACCCACGAACATTTCCACGAATTCGGAACCGGATATATTAAAGAATGGAACGTTCGCTTCTCCGGCTACCGCTCTTGCCATTAATGTTTTGCCCGTGCCCGGTTGGCCGATCAAGATGACACCTTTCGGGATTTTCGCTCCCATCGAGGTGTATTTGCTCGGGTTTTTTAAGAAATCAACAATCTCGATCAACTCTTCTTTTGCTTCTCTTGCGCCAGCGACGTCTTTGAAAGTGGTTTTTTTCTTCTCCGGATCCGCGATGCGCGCTTGAGATTTGCCGAACGATAGAGCTTGGTTATTCGAGCTTGCGGCGGATTTCATCATGAATAGTAGGAACCCGATAATTAGTATGAAAGGTATCAGCGATACCGCGAGTTCCATCCATATGTTATTCGAAGTGGTGTCAATAACTTCCATGGCGATTCCGTCGGTTTTTGCGGGATCAACGGTCGCGAGAACTTCGGATAATGTTTGTCCGGACTCTTTTATCGTGTAGAAGTTCGCTCCTCCTGTTGTCGTGTAGTCGATTTTGTTGCTTGAAACTTGGATTGTCTCGACGATTTCGGAATTTATATCGCTTAAAAACGTATCGAGTGTGACTTTTTCGGGTGATTGCGGGCTCGGATTGAAAAATACATACAGTGCCGTCAGGACCAGAGTGATTACGACAATATATCCGAGTGTTGAAGATTTTTTTTGTTGTGCCATTTCGGTTTTGGAGGTTATTTAAGCTTTTTAATTTTACTCGCTTTGGCAGGACTGCTCCAGGAAATTTTCAAAATTTGTCCAGTTGTTTTGGTGATTTTGTATTTGTCCGCGATTGCAAGCCATCCGACACATATAATTTCTTTCCCGAGTTTTATTACCGGAATCTCTTTTCTTATCTCTTGCGGGATTTTTTTGTTGGTGAATAGGTCTTGGAGTTTTTGAGTTTTGCCGTTTAGGCCGAGCGGTTTGATTTTATCGCCGGGCTTGAATGTGGTTGCGCGGAGTTTTTTTATGTCGCCGATTTTGTCGAAGTCGAGAAAGATCGGGCGAGTTGTCAAAATTGAAAAAGTCGGTTTGGGAACCTCTGGAAAATGTGATTTCGTCGCGAAATTTCCATTCTTTCGAGCGAAAACGGTGAAGATCGACGAAGTCGTCCCGCTTAGCGGGACGTCGAGGAGGTATGAGCTGTTTGTAGCCGAAAGATGGGAATTGCAGTAGAAGGCATGTTTTCCAGAGGTTCCCTTGAGTTCTCCCGGAAGTGGCATTGCTTTCCCGTAGGCGATTTTCATGTTGAGTTTTTTTGTGCCGGTCTTGTTTTGCGCGATTAATTTTTTCAGTTCCGCGATATTTTTTTTGGAAAGGTTGCGGTTTGTTTTTAAAAGTACTGCCGATTGCAAATACGGGTGTAGTTTTGCGAATTTTTTTGTGTCGAACGAATCGGTCCAATGCTCGATTTCCGAGTCTATGAAAGCTTGTACCGATTTTAAATTTTCAATCGTTGAGAGGAAAGTTTTTTCCAAATTCGGATTTATTTTTTTGAGTTCGGGGATGATTTTTAGTCGGATTCGGTTGCGTGAATATTTCGGGTCCGAGTTTGACGAGTCTTTGCGGTAAGGGAGGTTGTGTTTTTTCAAATAAGATAAAATTTCCTGCTTGGTTGTGTTGAGAAGCGGGCGTTCGATTTTGTCGGACTTGATGCCGGTTAGCCCTCTTAAGCCTGTGCCGCGAGTTAAGTTGAGGATGAGAGTTTCAATCGAGTCGTTTAAGTGGTGGGCGGTTAAGATTTTTTCCGCGTTGTGTTTTTTTCTTACCCTTTCAAGGAAGTTATATCTGACGATGCGGGCGGTTTCTTCGTTTTTTTTGGGTAATGTGATTTTTTCGGTTTCGATAACGAGGTTGTATTTTTTTGCGATTTGTTTGCAAAAAAGTTCGTCCGCGTCGCTTTCTTGTCCGCGCAAGTTGTGGTTCAAGTGGGCGAGGATCGGTTTTTCACCTTTTGCGAGAAGTTTCTGCAAAAGGTAGATCGAGTCGGGTCCGCCGGAGAATGCAAGGATTTTTTTCATAATGTTCGAAGATTTATCTTTGCAACTTCTTCTTGATTATCGTCATCCGCTGCCATATTAAGCTGTTTTTTGCCGCAGAGTAAGCATTTGTGGATTATTTGGTACCCTTTGTTGCCTTTGTATTCGAGGCCGATCGGTTCCATGAGACCGTGGCACGGAGAGAGTCTGTCTCCCGGGAGGGTTTCGTCCACATGCATAGAGTGGAGGCACTTTGTGCAATGGTTTCGGCAAGAGCTTTTTGACGGGGGGACGAGGGTTCCGCAGTTCTTGCAAACGAATTTCTCGTTGATTTTTGGGGTTTTCATGTTTTTTCTCTTGCGAATAGGGAGAGTTGCTACTAGAATTTTATCAAATAAATTATAAATTATAAAATCAGGCTTATGAATCCAAAAGATCTTATGTACACGCAAAGGAGATTCTCGCTTTTACATTTCATCTCTTTCGCGGTTTTCGCGGGTGTGTTTGTTTTCGGTGTTTATACCTATATGGCAAAGATGACGCTCGATGCCAAGGTGCTTGATGCCGATTCTCAAATTGCGAATTTGACAACGCAAGTTGATGAGCTTGAGGCGCAAAATTTGAGTGAAGTTTCGTTGGCGCAACAGCTTCTTGCGAATGTCGAAGCTACGGAAATAAAATGGTCCGCTGTTATTACCGACCTTATAGCGACCACTCCTCTTTCCGTTTACTACTCTTCTTATTCCGGCAGTGAAGATGGCAAAGTTACGGTTGCCGGATTGGCCGATTCTTATGCGGCGGTTTCGGACCTTATAGATGCGTTGTCGGGTAAAGATGCGTTTGTCGGGGTTTTTGTGCCTTCGGTTGCGGCTACCGGTTCCGAAGATAATCCGGATATGGCGAGTTTCAATTTGACGTTCGATTACGAGGAATAATTTCTAAAATCATTAATTTAAATTTTTTTATGAAACGAACTTCAACAGCATTAAATCTTATGTCCGTAGTACTGCTTCTTGCGGTTGTTCTCGGACTTCTTTTCTTTGTTAATCCCATGAGAGCCGAAATCGGATTGATGGAGGTGAATCTTGCCGAGAAGGAACTGCAAGTTTCGGAACTTTCGGCTAAGGTTGCCGAACTTGAAGCCATTAAAGAAGAGGTTGGTTCTTCCGGCATTTCGGAGGACAAACTTCTTACGCAAGTTCCCGAAGGGATTTCCCAAGACGAATTGATTGTTGATTTGAGCGAACTTTCGACCACCGCGGGTATCGAACTTCACGGGATGAGTTTCAGTACGGTTGAGAGCGAAGATGGGGCGGGGGCTGTCAGCATATCCGCCAGTTTCGATGGGGATTATGAAGACTTGATCGGGTTTTTGCAGGCTGTCGAGGATAGTTCGAGGAAGATCAAGGTGAAGTCTATCAATGTTCAACTTTCTTCAGAAGACGATGTTGCGAAGGCGAGTTTCAGCTTATTGATGGAGGCGTATTACCAATAACTTAAAACTTAAAATTATGGACCTTAAGGATAAAAGCATTGATGAACTTCTTGCTCAGTTGAATGCGAAGGAAAGCAAGATTAAGGATGAGAAGATTGTTTACGGCGTTTATGATGCCGAGAAACAACCTCTCTGGGTCAGGGTGAATGATTTTCTTGTGGATAGAAGCAAGGTTAATCTTAGAGAGAAATCTTATTTTTTTCATTTGCTCGGGGTGATGCTTGATTCCGGTGTTCCGATTTTGAAATCTTTGCAGGTTTTGGTCAATAAAGTCGAAAATCCGCATTTCAGGAGAGTTGTGAATACATTGGCTTATGATGTTGAGCATGGGAGAAAATTTTCGGATGCGATGTCCAAGTTCCCGGATGTTTTCGATGACGCGGATGTCGGGGTTGTGAAGAGCGGGGAGGCGGTTGGGAATTTGAATCAAGTTTTGTTTAAATTGTCTAAGCAACAGGAGAGTTTGTATGCGCTTTATTTGACGGTGAAAGGGGCGCTCGTTTATCCGATTACGGTTTTGGCGGCGCTTGTTGTGGCGTTGTGGATCGTGATGACTTTCGTTATTCCGAAATTGAGTGAGTTTTTTACCGAGAGTGGCGTAAGTTTGCCGTGGATAACTTTGGCGGTTTTGGCGGTGAGCGATTTTGTGGCGAATTATTGGTGGGTGCTTATTATCGTTTTCTTGTTGCTGTTCTCGATGTGGAGTTTTTATGTGAATACGAAATTCGGCAGATTGAGATGGGATAGGTTTAAATTGAATATGCCGATTTGCGGGGAGCTTATCAGGAAGGCGACTTTGTCGAAATTATTAAGGATGCTTTCGGTTTTGACGCATTCCGGATTGGCGATAAATAAGACTTTGGGGATTTTGTCGGATGCGAGTGGAAATCAACTTTATAAAATCAAATTGAATGATGTGAGAAAAGCGGTTGAGAGGGGCGAGAAGATTTCAGAGTCTTTGGCGGATACGCCGTTTTTGTTTCCCGAGACCGTTACGCAGATGCTTCAAATAGGTGAGCAGTCGGCTTCTTTGAGCAAGACGGCGGAAAAAGTTGCGGATCATTATGAAATGGAAGTCGAACATGCGGTTAAAAATATGACGACGGCTATGGAGCCCGTGATTATAGTTTTGGTAGGTGTTGCGGTTGCGGTTGTCGCACTTTCCATTTTGGGTCCGATATTCTCGTTGAGCGACATTGTTCAATAATTATGCAAGTTTTAAAACAAAAGAAGGGTTTCACTTTAATAGAGCTCCTCGTGGTTATTTCGATTATCGGGATTTTGGCAACGATCGTGATTGCCGATTATAACGGCGAGATAAAGAGGAATCGGGTGCGAGTTGCCGGGGAAACTTTGTATGGAGAGTTGCAATATATGAGAACGATGGTTTCGAGCGGAAGTTCGGATGGGGTGACGGGTGATTTGTATTGTTGGGGGATCGCCTTGAGCGAATCGGAATTCGAGAAAATTTATATTAAGTATGTTGATGGGATCGGATGCGATTATTCCGCGTTGACTGTTGATAAGGAGATTTATTTGGGGTCCGGGATTTCTGCGGGTTTTGATGATGGGTTTTCGGGCGGATATGTTTTCTTCGTGCCGCCGTTTGCCGATATGTATGTTTTTGATGAAAATTTTTCCGATTTGACGGCGAGCTTGAGCGGGCTCAATGTGGTTTTGAGCGGAGGGGGAACCGATTTGCAGAGAATCGTGAGTTTCGATTTTTTAACCGATAATTTTGCGTTAAATGAATAAAAAGGGTTTTACATTGGTGGAAGTTTTGATAGCCGTTGCGGTGCTTGCGACGACGCTGACCGCTATGGCGACTTTGGTGATAGTGACGATGAGGGCGAATCAGGCGAATATGAATACTTTGCAAGCTTATTATCTTGCCGAGCAGGGGATTGAGGCGATGCGAAATACGCGAGATTCGAATTGGCTGCAAAATTACTCTTGGAATAAAGGTTTCGCTTGTACGGCCGATTTCGAAGAAGTCTATTTCACGATAGACGAGGATGTTGCGGGGCAAGTTCCGTTTCTTAGTTTTGATGGTACGAGAATGTTTACGACTCTGGGTGAGAATAATGACCCTTGGGAGATAAATTTAATCTCTTCTTCGAATTTGGAGGCGGGGACGAGGATTTATAAGGTTGCGGAGACGGAAGGTTATTTTCGGTATACTCATGATGATAGTGGCGAAGCAACATTTTTTTACAGTTATATAAAAGTTTATTATGAGACTTGCGGTGGAGAAGCGGAAGTCAGTTCGGTGGTTTTTTGGAATGAGAGGGGCAGTGATCGCGAAGTGGTTTTGACAACATATTTAACAAATTGGAAGGAGTGAAAAAAACGAATTTAAAAGCGGGGTTTACGTTAATCGAGATGATTGTTTCCATCTGTATCTTTACGATTTTCATTTCGATGCTCGCAGGTACTTATTTGTATATCGCGAGAGCGCAAAGAGAGACCGCGGAGGCGAGGAAGGTTTATTCGGGGTTGAGAGATGTTGTCGAAGAGATTTCTGAAGAGGTTAAATTGAGCGGTATTTATTACGATTGTTATTCTGGGGTTTTGGTCGGAGTGAACGAGTGTTCGACTTATTTCGATTTGGCTCGGGGCAGTGTCGCGACTTCCTTGGCTTTGATGGATGATGAGAATTTAAAAATTTTTGTTTTGGAGGATGGAAAAGTCGGGGTGAAGGAGTATGAGTATAGCGATGGCTTGTGGGTGCCAAAAACGAGCTCTTATCTTTCCGGAGAAGATTTCAATGTGGACAGTTTTTATTTCGGGATTTTCCCTGCCGAGGATCCGTCCGACAATTATGAGGATTTATCGGTTCAGTATCAGCCGCATGTTACGTTGTATGTTTCGGTCTCTTCGGAGGGCGGGACGGAGCTGGATTTGCAAACATCAATATCCGTAAGAAAGTATGAATAATTTTAAACATAAAGAAGGGAGTGCGCTTTTGGTCGCGATATTGATTATGGCGGTTTTGTTGGTTTTCGGGCTCGGGATAAACATATTGATTGTTATGGAAATGAAGGCGGAGAGAGGGCTGGTTTCGGGCGGGCAAGCTTATTATTCGGCGGAGGGGGCGGTTGAAATGGCGATGTATGATGTTGTTACAAATATGAAGGGGTATGAGGTTGTTGATGAGGCGGGGTCTTTGAGCAACGAGGCGGATTATGTTTATTCGATAGAGGCGATGGGTGAGACGTGGCCTTGTTATGAGTACGGCGATAAGATTTATACGGATGATGCGGGCGCTATGTGGAGAGTGCTTGAAACGGAGGAGTCGGTGATGATTCCGCTTTTTGATGATGCGGGGAAAATTACGAATTTTACGTTATATTATTATACGATGGATGAGGGAGGAATTTTCCCAACCGGAGAGGTTTTGAGGTGGAAAGTTATCGGGATAAACGAAGACAGCGGGCTTACGGAAGCGATTTCGGCTTATGATATATTGATGGGGTTCCCGAGTTCTTTCGAGTCCGCGATGAAGACGGGTGGATATTATATGGATATTGGAACGACTTGGGGCGGCAGGGAGTATGAGTATCTCGAAGCGAATCTGAAAAGTTTTCTCGAGTTGCACAGTTACAATTATTTGACCGTTACGAATGTTGTAAATGAAGAGAGCGATATGGAGTATGATTTGTATGTGCGGATGAGCGATGCGAATGTGGAGTTCGTTTGCGAATATGTGAAAGTTGTAGCTGACGGAACGTTCGGCGATTATGTGCAGAAAATAGATTCGTTTATGAAAGAGGGAGAGCCTTTGCCGGTGTTTGATTTCGTGTTGTGGGAAAAAGACTTATAAATCCTTTTAGTATATCTGGCGAGTTGGTTAGCGACCTGGTAAACTGATAGAGAGATTTTTTAACTTTTTTTATGGCTCAGAAAGATAAGTTTTATATCACAACAGCGATAGCTTATGTGAATGCCGCGCCGCATATCGGGTTTGCGATGGAGGTTTTGCAAGCCGATTGTTTGGCGAGATATCACCGAGTGATAGGGGATGATGTGTGGTTTTTGACGGGAGTGGACGAGCACGGATCGAAGATTAAGCAGACCGCGAAAGATCAAGGTGTTGCGCCTCAAGATATTTTGGATAAGTACACGCCGCTTTTTCAGGATTTGGGTAAAAGTTTGAATTTTTCAAATAATGATTTTATAAGAACAAGCGAGGAGAGGCATAAAACGGGTGCGAAGAAGTTGTGGCGCAAATTGATCGAGGCGGGTGATATTTACAGATCGAAATATCAAGGTTTCTATTGCGTGGGTTGCGAGGCGTTTGTTACCGAGAAGGATTTGGTTGATGGTAAATGTCCCGAGCATAATAAGAAGCCCGAGTTGATTACGGAGGAAAATCATTTTTTCAAGTTGTCGAAATATTCGAAAAAAATTGCCGATTTGATCAGGTCGGACGAGCTTAAGATTTTGCCGGAGGCAAGAAAGAATGAGATTTTGTCGCTTTGCGAAGAGGGGCTTACCGATGTCAGTTTTTCGAGACCGAAAAGCCACTTGGACTGGGGGATATCGGTGCCGGATGACGACGACCAGGTTATGTATGTTTGGTGCGACGCTTTGTCGAATTATATTACGGCGTTGGGATATGCGGGCGAGGAAGAGAAATTCGGGAGATATTGGCCGGCGGATGTGCATCTGATAGGGAAGGGGATTTTGAGGTTTCATGCGGGGGTTTGGATCGGGATGCTTTTGTCGGCGAAGTTGCCTTTGCCGAGAGCGATTTATGTTCACGGGTATATAACTTCCGACGGACAGAAAATGTCGAAAAGTATCGGCAATGTTATTGATCCTTTTGCGGTTACCGAGAAGTACGGAGTTGATTCGATCAGGTATTTCTTGCTTCGGGAGATTCCGACTTCGGAGGATGGGGATTTCAGCGATATGAGATTCAAGGTGGTTTATGAAAGTGAACTTGCGGATAATTTCGGGAATTTGTTTGCGAGGGTTTTGGCGATGACGGAAAAGTATTTCGGAGGAGTTGTGCCGGAGATTTCGTCGGATGCCAGAATGGTGAATTTGTTGAAAGACGCTTGGTTTGAGTATGACAAGTATTTTAATAATTTTGATCTTAAAAAAGCTTGCGAGGAGATTGTGAAGGTTGCCGTGGTGGCGAATCAGTATGTCGAGGACAATAAACCTTGGCAGTTGGCTAAAACGGATAAGGATGCGCTTGGACGGGTTATGTATAATTTGCTCGAGGTTCTGCGCCAGATTGCTTGCATGCTTTATCCTTTTATTCCAGGGACGGCGGATGCGATGTTGAAAAGCTTAGGGATGGGGAAGATTTATGATGAAGGGACTTCGGTCGAGTTCAGGAAGTGGGGGTTTTTGAAAAAAGGCGGGAAGGTTGAAAAGGTCGGGGTGCTGTTTCCGAAGGAAAATCGCTAGCGATTAGGATATTTTTCCATCCCTCCGTTTGAGCCTCCGGTTCGGTTGTTTCTTCCGCGTTTTCTTGTTCCGATACGTCGGTCGTGAGGACGACTCTTATTACAAATCTTACAATCGAGTATGAAAGCATAATGATGAGTAGACCGGCTATTGACCACATAATGCCCTTTTTGGCTTTATCTATTTTGTCTTGCTGGCCGAATGAACTGGCGTATGAGAGAGCGTTTGCGACAAGGAAATATACCGCGATGACGCCGACTATTCCGAGAAGTCCGCTTACCAAGTCCGCGAGTACGTATGTTACCGCCGTTGCGCCATAATCACCACCTTCAGTGCTTTCGTTTTGATCCGCCCGAGATTCGGCGATGTTTGACGGTTGATACTCTTCCGGTACTTCGTATGCGGCGAAAGCCGTTTTGCAAAGCGGCAGAAGTAGGACGAGTGTCGTGATTGCGATTAAGATTTTTTTCATTTTTAAAAATTTATATTCGATATGCCGCTGACCAGCGCGTATGAAAGGGCGACCACGATAATGCCTACGATTGAGTAAAGAATGATATTTGTAGCCTTTTTAACGTCTTCTTCGTTGCCTCTTGCCGTAACATACAGAATGCCCGAGTAAACCAATGCCACGAATACTATCGTGCTGGTTATATACAGAATGATATTTATCGCTTTCGGGAGAACGTCCTTTATTAAATCGCCTCCCGGCAGAGATGCTCTTTGTGAGTTGGGAGACTTTTCTATCAATTCTTCTTCGGATGGCAAAAGTTCGTTGAGTTTGTCGTCCAATGTGGCTTCTTCCGCTTGCGCCGTGTCGGCTTTGAATATATTCGCATCCAAATTCAACGAGCCGATAATTGATACTATCGCGTATGAGAATATGGCAAGTAAGAGGCCTACCAGAGCGAATATGATGGTTTTTTTGGCCGAGCCCACTTGTTCATCGTTGCCGTAAGCTGTCAAGAGTCTTATGCCTCCGATAAGCATTCCGACAAACGATACGACTCCGACTATGCCTATAAATCCGGCTATGAAGCCGGGGATGGCTTGGTTTTTGAAGTAATCCTGGACGTCTTGTTGCGAAGCTCCTTCCGTCGCTCCGGGTAAAAGGTCAGGTTTCGGGATGGTTGGGGCTACGGTGTTTGTGTCTTCTTCTTCGGTCGGGGTGTCGTTGGCTGTGGCGTTCGCGATTTTTGCCAAAGACGGAGTGACAAGGTTGAGCGCGATGACTGCGAATGTGAGAAGTATTAAGATTTTTTTCATATTAATTTGTGAAAAATGTTGGGTTGATCGTGTAAAGTATCAATGCCGATAAAAACAGGAGCGCCAAACCCGCGAGAGCCTGAGTGATTCTGTTTTTCGCGGAACTGATATCTTCTCCTCTCGATGCGGTGATTTGGATGCCGCTAATGACTATGAGAAGGACGCAAATGATGCCGACGATGCTTGCCGCCCATCTGTAAAGTTGCATCGCGTAAAATTTGAGCAAGTTGATGCCGGAAGTTGAGATGATGAGCTGGATCGGGGTGCATAAGTCGGCGATGTTTTCGCAGGCTACCGGGTCATCTTCGTATACGCTTATGATTTCGCTTGTGCACCTGCCGTCTTCCGTGAGGGAGTCTTTACAGCAGTAACCTTTGTAGGCGCTTACTATAATCGAACCCGATATGGCTGTTTCCGAATTTTCGGATGATAAAGATTCGGAAAGTTCCACTACGCGGGCCGTTTTTGGGTCGAAATCATTTCCAAGCATAGAGCCTGCTTTTTCTTCGATGAATGTCGTGAATGAGTATGATGCGGTTGTCGGGTCGTCGTCTTCACATTTGTGTGTGAGTTTTTCTTCGGTTAACGCATCCTCCGCTGTATCCGCGAGCGCTATTGCGTTCGGCAGAAACAGAAGCAGTAAAAGCGAGATCGAAATTAAGATTTTAGCTTTGAACATATAGAAGAGATTGAACGAATGTTACGAGTATGTACGAAGTCAGAGAGAGTATCAGACCGATAATCGCTTGAGTGATGATGGCTTTACCTTTTTGGACTTTGCTGTCGTCGCCTTGCGAGGAGAGCATGAGCAAGCCTCCGATTATGATCAGAATCATGCAGAATGTGCCGATAACTTTTATAAGAAAATCTATTACGTCGAGGATGAAGCCGAGGATTGGTGCTTGATCCTCGTCGTCAAGATAGCCTTGTTCTTGTCCTTCTGTTGTCAGAAGTTCTCCAACGTCAAAGGATCCCAAACTGTCGTATGTCGGTGTATCGGGCGTAGGGTCGGTGTCGGATCCGCTTGCACCCGAGTCGATTCCCGTATCTGTGGTGCTTTCCTCCGCCATCGCGATGTTCGTTTGAGCGATCAGAAGGGTTGTAATTGCCAAGATTGTGAGTACGAATTTTTTAATCATATGTTTTTAATCTTCAAATTCCATCGGTAAATATTTCATGGCTTCTTCTTTTGTGATTTTGCCTGTGGTGGCCAATTCCAAAAGTGAGCGTTTCATGGTTTGCATGCCTTCGTTCCTGCTGGTTTCGATAACGGTGTCTATTTGATGCGTGGCTCCTTTTCTGATCAGGTTCGCAGTGGCATGATTTTGGAGCATGAATTCAACCGCGGGGACTTGGGATTTCGAGTCGGCCGTTTTGACAAGTCTTTGCCAAATTATCGCTTTTAATATTTCCGCGAGCTGGGCTTTGATTTGATTTTGCTGATCCGAAGGGAAGACGTCTACGATTCTGCTTATAGTTTTGGCGGTTCCGCTTGTGTGTACCGTGGAAAGGACCAGATGTCCCGTTTCCGCGGCCGTTATCGCGAGTGAAATTGTTTCCAAGTCGCGCATTTCACCGACGAGAATGACATCGGGACTTTCTCTCAAAGATGATCTTAAAGCTTGCGCGAAATTTTTGCAGTGTGGGCCGACTTCGCGTTGATTGATTATCGAACGTGCCGGTTTGTGAATATATTCGACCGGATCTTCGATTGTGATTATGTGTTTCGGGTATTTCTGGTTTATTTCGTTTATGATTGAAGCCAAAGTCGTTGATTTGCCGCATCCCGTCGGACCTGTTACGAGCACGAGTCCGCTGTTCATGTCTACGATTTGACGGATTGCTTGCGGGAGCCCCAACTCCTCAAACTTCGGGATATCGGCGGCGATCAATCTGAAAACCCCGCCTATTCCGTTTCTTTGTTTGAAAACATTTACTCTGAAGTTTGCAATTTCCGGGACGGAAACCGAAAAATCAAGATCTTCCCCGGAGTCGAATAATTGTTTTTGTTTATCCGAAAGAAGTTCGAAAATATACTCTTCCGTGGCTTCGCGAGTCAGTACGGGGTGGTCCTTGATTGCGACGATATCTCCGTTGATTCTGAGGCATGGTTTCGCACCCGCTTCGAGTAACAGATCCGACGCCTTATATTGATTTACCGTTTTTAGAAGTTTGTCGAGCTTTAACATTGAGGTGTTTTAATCGTATTATTATACCATAGAAAGCGGAATTACAGAAGACAGAATTACAGAAAAAAGATAAAAATCCCTTTCGGCTACAAACAGCTACGTAATTCAGAGTTTAATCCCTTATTTCCGCGAAAATCTTCTTTATATCGTCATAAGATTCAACTTGGACCAGTTTACTTCTGTATTTTGATGCGTCTTTGAATCCTTTGATGTATGCGGCGAGATGTTTTCGCATTTCAAGAAGTCCTCTTCGGCCGCGCATTTTTATGTCTATTTTTGCGTGTTTGAGAATAAGCGGGATTTTTTCTTCGAGAGAGGTTGGTGGAGTATATTTCTTTCCTGTTAATGCGGATGCGATTTCGGCCATAATCCACGGATTGCCGAAAGTTGCTCTGCCGACCATGATGCCATCGAGTTTTTTGAGCCTTTTTAGGGCGATTTCGGCTGACGTGATGTCGCCGTTGCCGATGACCGGGATTTTCAGGTGTTTTTTTGCGAGGTAAATCGGTTCCCAGTCGGCTTTGCCCGAGAAGCCTTGCGCGGTTGTTCTGCCGTGGATTGTTAGCGCTTGTATGCCCGTTTGTTCCAGCATTTTTATGAAATCCAGAAATTGTTTTTCGTTGTAAGTTTTAAATCCGATGCGCATTTTTACGGATACGGGGAGCCTGGTTGCTTTTACGGTTGTGCGGGCGATCTCTTCAGCGAGTTTCGGTGTAGTCAAGAGAGCCGAACCGTGCATTGAGTTCACAACTTTTCTTGCCGGGCAACCCATGTTTATGTCTATTCCGTCGGCGCCTTGGCTTGCTACGATTTTTGCGGCTTCGCTGAAAAAATCCGGGTTTTTGCCGAAAAGTTGGACTATAAACGGGCGTTCTTTCTTTTTGTTAAATTCTAAAAATTCCAGAGTTTTCTCACCTCCGAATTTTATGCCATCAGCGCTTATTAATTCTGTTACGCAAATGGTTTCCGGTGCGATTTCTTTTACGATTTGTCGAAAAGGGGAGTCGGTGTATCCTGCCATCGGGGCGAGGAGGAGCATGGGTTTTTTATATTTCGACCAAGAAAACGGCATAGACGAATAGACTAATAGACTTATAGCCACATAGTACCATGGTTTTATTTCTTGACCTTAACTTTCGGTTTGGACTCTTCCGCGTTTGTGATGAAAATTACGTTTTCGGATGCCTCGTCTCTGTAGTCCGGATGATCGTTGACGCTTGCGCCGGTTGTAAGGATTGTATTTTCGGTTTCTTCTTCAAAAAGTCCCGCCAAGATGTATTCGGTTTCATATCCCGCGTAAGAATAAGCAAATACGTTCCCGGCAGAGTCGGTTTGTCCGTCCATCGGATCGTATGGCATTTCATCTCCAAGCAATGCAACCAGTTCGTTCGTATCCGGATATGAGCTGTTTTCCTCGAAATATTTTTCAACCGACTCTTCGATGATTTGTAAATCCGCAAGCCTTTGGTTGTTTCTGATTTCGGTTTCCGATACCTCTTCCTTGGGTTGTTCTTCGGTGACAGGTTCTTTTTCCGGTGCTGTTTTTTCGATTTTATTTCCGAAAATCTTGAAATATATGAAAACTCCGCCTCCGATTATCGCGGCGATCAATATTATGGCTATCAAATTAAGCAAAATTCCGTGAGAAGGTTTTTTTGCTATTGGTGTTTCTGTCGAAATTATCGTTTCTTCAAGTTTCGGCGTTTCGAGTTCCGCCAATATGGTTTTCGCTGATTGGTTTGTCGGATCTATTTCGAGAACTTCTTTGCATCCCGTGATGGCATCATCTTTTTTGCCTTGAGCTTGCCATTCTTTGATTTGAGTAATGGCGTCTTGGATGGTTGCGTTTTGAGGTTGTTGATTTATTGGGTCCATAATTTTTTAAAATAAATTGTCGGATTTTTCGGAGCCGAGTTTGGGGATTACGTTCTCGATAGCTCCCCATTCGCTCTCGCCGTGATCGGGTACCACAAGGGTGATTTCGTCGCCGGATTCGGCTTTGAAATATGTTACCGATGCGAGAAGTACGTTGTATGCATGTCCTTCGGCCAATACTTTGTATTTGCCATCTTCGTATGTCAGGACGCCTTTAATTTTCTTTCTTTCGATCGGACCGATTTGTTTATAAAGGAACGTGCCGTCTTCTTTGATTGTTAATTTAAGGACATCACCCGGTATCAGTTTCGATTTGGATGCGTAATTTGCCGGGACGGGATAAGTTTTTTGGTTCGGACCTATCATATTTTGCCCGTCAAAAACTCCTTCAATAATTTGGTCCTCTCCGTCTTCGCCGACAGAAAGTTCGGCCGCGGCTTTTTCGAGTTTTTCTTTTGCACCGGACTTGCCTCCGGCGATTTCGTTTAAGATTTTTTTCGCCGATTTCAAATTGCTTTCCGCCGTTTCCAGCATTTCTTTAGCCAAAGCAATTTTTGCCACTTGAGATGCCATAAATTATTTGTTTTTATTTTTGTATCTGTAAATTATACCAAAAAAACGTTCGACTTTCAATGCCAATATTCGAGGGGTGTTTTTAACTAGTTTAACATATAGACAACCTTGTCTCCCGTTTGACCGGATATCCGGAGGTCTATGTATTTCAAATCCTCCTCATAAATATCGAGCTTTGGGAGTGATAATTTGAGCTTGAGGAGTTGTTCGTCTACCGTAAGTTCCGTGTCCAGCCACACATAAAAATATCTTTCGGTTTGCAGGTGTACTTCGCGTGCGATTTTGTAGTAAGTGGTGTCCAAAATTTGCATGCCGAATTTGCTTTCAAAATCGTTTATCGCTTCAAGGATAAATTGTAAAATCTCGGGTTTTATCACTTCTTGATTCTCGGTCGGGACCTTATCCGTTTCGAAATAGACGTAGGGGAGTGAAAGGTCTTCCGTATCCGTATTTATGGCGATCCCGTTTTCATTTATTATGAATTTTCTGCTTATGCCGTCTTGTTCATATATCAGGTTTGCAACCATCGCGTATTCTTCAAGTTCAAGGATGAGCGTGCCCGGCAGGGATTTCTTAATATTGACTTTTTTGTATTGCGGGTAGGTTGATTTCAAATAATTTTCTTCGTCGGCTTCGTTTAACAAAAAGATGTTTGTGCCTTTGAAGTTTTGCATGTAGGCGAGTATCGGATTTTCGTCTTCGACTTGAATTTGGTCATGGTCGTAATCCGTTTTTTTTATCGCGAAAATATCGGAAATTATAAATATGTAAGAAATGCCGTAGAGGGTTAACCCTATTAATATGAGGACGATCGGTCTTAATATTTTCGAGAAACGTCTTTGAGTGAGTCTGTTTTTCAGAATTTTCTTTTCGGTGTTTGTTTCGAGAAATCCGGTTTTTTTAATCGGTTTCTTTCTTGTTATATTCGAAAGATTCGGGCGGTAATGCCCCATAGTGCCCATGGTTTTTCCGATTCTTTTCTTTTTGAAAAAAAACATTCGTGTTTGTTTTGCTCAAAACAGCTAGCAGTTCTCGAGAAACGCTTGTTTTGCCGCCTTAATGGCGTCTTGTCTTGCCACGCTTTTTATTCTTGCCTTGGCTTTATTCTTCTTGACCCTTTGTTTGCTCTTGGGTCTCGTGATGTTTACTTTTGTGTAGCCGTGTTGATGGCTTGCCAATCCGCTTGTCATAGGGGTAAAATTAATAGATAGTAGATAGTAGGTTTAGTGGCATCCGCCGTCGCAGTTTCCGCAACAACCTCCGCATCCTCCGTCTTCTTTTAGGTTGGGGTTGTTTATTTTAAACCCGTCGGCTTCTTTAATAAAGTCTATTTCGCATCCGTCTATTAAAGGGATGCTTTCTTTCGGTACCGCGATCGTGATTTCGCCTGATTTGGTCGTGACAGAGTTTTTTTCACTTTTCTCGATGAAATCCATGTAATATTGGAAGCCCGCGCACCCTCCCGGGAATACGTCGAACTTCAATATATATCCGATTTTCTTTTCCGCTTTTTGCATCTTTTTAACCTCGCTTGCCGCCGTTTTGGTGAGTTTTATTTTCATGAGAATGATGATTCAAGAATATGTGTTTCGTTTGGAATTGCGATGTCCGTTGCCACTTCTTTTGTTACGATGATCTCGGTGTAGCTCTCGAAATCTATGGTCGTGTCCGTGGATTGATAATCAAATGTCCAAGAGGTTTCGTTTTTCTGAAGAGTGCCCAAATTCATGGTTGAGAAAGGGCTCAATCTTACCAGCCAAATTATATACGAGGATCCTTCTTCCGGATCGGGGAGCGTGGTTTCCAGGGTTAAGTCGTATGCGCCATTTTCGAAATATCGTGAAGCCGTACCTTTTACGCTTGAATCCAAAGGATCCGTCAGGTTGGCTTCACTGTCGAATTGGGTTTTCATCATGTTTGCCGACAGGAAAGGCGTGATTGCGGTTCCCAAGAACAGCATTACGAGAATTAACGGGATTGCGGACGACATTATTTTTTTGCTTGATAACATGGTTTCCGATGATTTAAATTTACATGCCTCGCAAGCTTAATTTTTTTTAATCCATTTGTAAATGGAATCTGATGTGAGTATACTTTTTTTACTTATGGGGATTTTAAAGAATAAAAAATTCTTGGGTTTGGTGGCGGTTGTCGCAGTACTTCTGTTTGGATATTTCAAGTGTTCCTCGAATGGTGATTCGACGGAGTATGAATTTGCGGATGCTTCTTATCGGGATGTTCTTCAAGAGGTTTCCGTGACCGGTACGGTGGAGGCCGATCCGAAGATAGAATTAAGATTTCAGATTTCGGGAGAGGTTAGCGCTGTGAATGTCGAAGTTGGGGATAGCGTTTTGGCGGGGAATACTTTGGCGGCGCTGGATGCCACTTCTTTATCCATTAAAAAACAGTCGGCCGAGGCGGATTTGGCTTTGGCGCAAGCGAAATATGATCAGGCAATTGCCGGCAGTACCGATGAAGCGATAGTTGTTGCGCAGGCATCTTTGGATAAGGCGCAGGCGGATTTTGATAAAGCGAATCAAGATTATGAAAGTACTCAGGTTTTGGCTGAAGAGTCTTTGAATTCTGCGCAGTTGGTTTATGATTCGGCTTTGACCGATTATGATAATGCGTTGGCTACTTATGGCGAAGATGTTGTTCATGCGTATGAGGATTTATATAACAAAGTTGACTCTTCTTTGAGCGAGGTGAATGACGCAATGCGCGATCTTGATAATATATTGGGAGTTGATGATGAGGATGTGAATGATGATTTTGAATTGGCGCTTGAGACTGCAAGTGCTGGACAATATGAGAGTGCTCAATCGGAATATGAAGATGTTTCGTGGAGTTATGATGCTTTGTTTGCCGATTTTGCCTTGGCTGATATGAGCGATTATACAGGTATAGACTCTTTTGCCGATAGGGCCTATGCGTTACTTTCCGATTTGGATAATTTGCTTGATGATGTTGATGCGCTTTTGGTTGATACTCCCGCAATTGGCGGATATTCGCAGACTGTTAAGGATTCAAAAAGGACCATAGTTGCATCTGAAATTACGGATATTGCCAATGCTATTTCCGGATTGTCTTCCGCGATGCAAACTGCCGAGTCGGCAGTTACATCCGAAGATACGAGTTTGAAAAGTGCGGAAGATGCTTTGTTTTCTGCGGAACAAGCTTTGAGCGAGGCGCAAGTACAGGCCGATTCCAATGTTGCTTCTGCCGAGGCGTCTCTCGCGGTTTACGAAGCGTTGGTTGCACAGGCGCAGGCGAGCTTGGATGAGGTTGAAGCTGGGCCGAGGGATGTGGATTTGGCTGGTCTCCAAGCTTCAATAGATAGTGCGCAGGCGGCGTTGGATTTGGCGCAGTATAATTTGTCTTTGGCTTATTTGACCGCTCCGGTTTCGGGAATAATTACCGAGGTTAGTTATGATATTGGTGAAAATATTTCAAGCGCGGATGTATTTTTGGTCATGGTTTCGAGCGATTATCAAGTGACCGCAAATGTTTCGGAGACCGATATTGCGAATGTGAAGGTTGGAGATAAGGTGAGCATGACTTTGGACGCTTTTTCTTATGATAAAATTTTTGATGGCGAAATTATTCAAATAGACCCGGCGGAAACAGTTGTGCAGGGCGTGATTTATTATCAAGTGAAGGCGGCTTTCGTATTGCAGGATTCGGAGATAAAGCCTGGGATGACTGCGAACATGGATATTGTTACCGCGGAATTGGCGGATGTGTTAGCGATACCTGTGAAAGCGCTTAAATATGATGAGGCGAGGACTTATGTTTTACAGGTTAATTCGTTGACTGGCGAGATGTATGAGGCCGATGTTGAGGTTGGAGTGAAGGGTGATCAATATGTTGAGGTGTTAAGTGGGCTTGCGGATGGGGATCAGGTGGTGACGTACGTGAGGGAGTAGAGCCGAGGTGTTAAAGATAATTCTGAAACTTGCGGATCTTGATGTTGCCGAGTTATACGGTGATGAACTCTTGGATTATTATTTCCTACCTTCAAACCTGTTTCTTGATATGAACGATCGAGCATGGTATGCGCCTGATGTTACTTATTCATACATGCAAGGAATCGTTCCGGAACAACAAGTCACCCTCGGTGAAATGGCGAAAATATTGGTGTTGGTGGGGAGGTTGTGGTAGTTGCAATCGCTCTTGTTTATTTTTCGGCGAATTGATACTCTTTTTGAGTAAAAAATCTTAACAAAAACTACCATGTCTATGGAAAAAACATTAGTGCTCGTGAAGCCGGATGCTATTCAGAGAGGGTTGATAGGGGAGATAGTTTCAAGATTTGAGAAGAAGGGGCTGAAGCTTGTTGGGATGAAAATGATGACGCTTGATGAGGCTATTTTGAGGGAACATTATGCGCATTTGGCGGACAAGCCGTTTTTCGGCAGTTTGAGCAAGTTTATGATGAAAAATCCTGTTATTGCGATGTGCTGGGAGGGGCTTGAATGCGTGAACGCGGTCAGGTTGCTTTGCGGTATTACAAAGGCGAGATCGGCTGAGGCCGGCTCAATCAGAGGCGATTTGGCGATGAGTGTCAGTTGTAATGTCGTGCACGCTTCGGACTCGGTTGAAAATGCTGGGAAAGAGGTGAAGAGGTTTTTTAAGGATGGTGAAATTTTTGATTACAAAAAGACGGAGTTCGAACATGTGTATGCGGAGGATGAGATGTAGGAAAGGGTGATGATTTTACAAAAAACGACGACGTTTTGTAATTCCCCCCAGGTGTAAAGTTGCCAGTACTAAATCCCCCAAGTTCGTACCTGTTGGGCCGGTTATGATTAAGCCGCCGGTTTTTTTGAAGAAGTGGTAAGAGTCGTTGTTTTTCAAGTACGGGAGAGGGGAGACGCCTTGTTTGAGCGTGTCTGAGTTGGCGATTGCGCCTGCGACTTTTTCGGGGCAAAAGCCGTCGACACCGTCGGTGCCGATTGAGAGGATTTCGATTTTCGGGTTTGTGTGGATTGCGGCGAGGACGAACTCTTGGTTTCGGCCGCCTGCGCCTTTGCCTTTGACCGTTACGGTCGTTTCACCGGTCAGGATGTAGATCGCTTTCGGGTCGGTGATTTTGCGGGCGATTTCTGCGGCTTTGATGCGACATTCGCCTTTCAGGTTTGTGTCGAGAATTATTGGTTTCAGGCCTTTTTTCTTGATGATTTTTGCGACAGTGTTGGCTGTGGTTTCGTGGTTTGCGAGGATTTTTGATTTTATGTTTTTAAAAATTTTGTCACCAGGTTTTGGGGTTTCGACGAGTAGTTTTCCATATTTTTTCAAAATCTTAAAAGCGTCTTCGCGAGTTGTCGGATCGGGAGAGAGTGGGCCGGAAGCGATCGAGCTTAAATCGTCACCGAGGACGTCGGAGATGACGAGGTTTAGGCAGGTTGCGGGGTAGAGAGCTTTTGCCAAGAACCCGCCTTTTATTTGTGAGAGATGTTTTCTGACGGTGTTGATTTCCTGGATGGTTGCTCCGGACTTGAGGAGAGAGGAGGTGATTTTGATTTTATCTTTTAAAGAGATGCCTTTTGCGGGAAGCGGCATGAGGGCTGAGCCGCCACCTGATATTAGGCTGATTACGAGATCGTTTTTGTCGGCTTTTTTTGCGATTTTTAAAATCTCTTTTGCGCCTTTTACGCCGTTTGCGTTTGGCAGTGGGTGAGAGGCGTTTAAGTATTTGATTTTTTTGAGTTTTGGAGGCGTTTCGCCTTCGGGGATCGTTATGAAGCCTTCGGTGATTTCCAGGTGTTTCTCGACAGCTTCCGCCATTTTTGATGCGCCTTTTCCCGTTCCGATTACAAAAATTCGTTCGTAAGAGCCGAACGAGTGTTTTTTAAGTTCGGTTGTTACCAAATGCGCCGGATTTATTTTTTTCAAAACCTCTTTTGCGATTTTAACGAGCATTGAGGAATTCTTTATTTACCAAATATTGAGGTTCTTTGCCTGATAAGACATCTACGATATTTTGGACGGCGATGAGGCCCATGTTGGTTCTCGTGCCGGTTGTTGCCGATCCTACGTGAGGTGCGAGGATAATATTGTGGAGGTCTTTTAAGCCGGGTTTCATTTTCGGTTCGTCTTCAAAAACATCCAAGCCCGCGCCGAAAATTCTCTCAGCTTTTAGGGCTTCCACCAGCGCAACTTCGTCTACTACGGGTCCTCGGGATGTGTTTACCAAGATTGCGGTTTTTTTCATCCAGCTTAAGTTTTTCTCGTTAATTAAATGGTGTGTTTCGGGATAATAATTCACATGAACCGAAATGAAGTCACTTTCGCGACAAAGCGTCTCCATGTCGACTTTTTTAGCTCCGGTTTCTTTTTCGAGCGTTTCGTTGCCCTTGAGATCCGTATAAAGAATTTTCATACCAAATCCATGTGCCATTTTTTTTGCAACATTTTCACCGATCCTGCCCGCTCCGACTATGCCGAGAGTTTTTCCAGTGATGTCTTGTCCCAAAAGTAACATTGGTCCCCAACCTGTAAATTTTTCTTGACGCATCATGGTGTCCGATTCGACGACTCTTCTTGCCATTGCGAACATCAGCGTGATTGCCATGTCGGCGGTTGCGTCATCAAGAACGCCCGGAGTGTTTGTGATCATAACTCCTCTTTCACCGGCAGCTTTTAGGTCTATGTTGTTGAAGCCGACTGCGTAGTTTGAGAATATTTTGCAGTTTTTTCCTGCGGCATCGAGGACTTCGCCATCAATTTTATCTGTCAAAAGACAAAGTACCGCGTCGCGACCTTTTACTTTTTCTAAAAGTTCTTCGCGAGTTAAAACGCGATCATCCGGATTTATTTCAAACTCTCCCAGTTTTTCTTTCAAAAGATCGAGTGCGCCTTGTGGTATTTTTCTTGTGACGTAGATGTTGGGCATAGATTGGAGATTTGAGATTAGAGATTTAAGAGGTAATCTTTGATTTTTGTGAGACCGTCTTTAATTTGTTCCGGGGTTGAGACGTAAGACATTCTTACGAAGTCGTCGCCATAGAGTCCGAATACTGTTCCCGGGAGGATTAAGACGTGAGCTTCGCGCATGATTTTGTCGCAAAGTTCGGCTGAGGTTATTCCCAGCTTGTCTAAGATTTTTCTAACATTGATCATTAAGTAGAAAGCGCCTTTCGGAGATTTACAGCTCATGCCCGGAATTTCGTTGACCATGGAGACCATTAAATCTCTGCGAGCTTTGTACTCTTTTAACATTTCGTCGACTGCCGTTTGTGGGCCGGTTAGTGCTTCAACTGCGGCGTACTGAGCCATTGTGTTTACGCATGAAATGTCGTTGCAAGCGAGTTGCTCCAAGTATTTCGCCATTTCGCGATTTTTGGTGACTCCCCATCCGATTCTGTAACCTGTCATTGCGTATGTTTTCGAGCATCCGTTAAGGATTACTGTTCGATCCGGCATGCCTGCGAATTTTGTGATCGAAACGTGTTTCCCTTCGTGGACCATTCTGTCGTAAATTTCGTCAGAGAGAACCCAAAGATCGTGTTTTACCGCTAATGCTGCGATCTTTTCAAGAAGTTCTTCTGTCAAAACTCCTCCAGTTGGATTTTGAGGAGAGTTTATAATTATGAGTTTCGTTTTCGGAGTAATTAATTTCTCGAGGTCTCCGGCGGTGAAGTTGAAATCGTTTGCTTCGGTTAGTTGTATTGGGATGATTTTGCCTCCCAAATATTCGGTTACAGATCCGTAGATTGGGTAAGCCGGATTTGGGACGATAACCTCGTCGCCTTCGTCTATCAATGCGTTGATGGTGTAGAACATTATCGGTTTTCCGCCTGCGACTACTACGGTGTCTTCTGCGGCGTAAGGCGTGTAAGAATATTGTGAATGATATTTTGCGATAGCCTCTCTAAGCGCAGGGATGCCCGGAGTTGCCGTGTAGTGTGTTTGGTTGTCGTTGACCGCTTTGATTGTTGCGTCTTTGATGTTTTTTGGCGTGTCGAAACCCGGTTCGCCTATTTGCAGGTATACGAGTTTAATTCCGGAATCTTTTTCGAACTGTTTGGCTTTCGTTATAACGGAGAAAGCATTTTCGGTGCCGAGTCGCGGCATGCGTTTGGAGAAGGGTTTCATATGATGGGGTAGTTAACTATTTGATTTTTTGCGGAGTATGACTTTTAGGGATTTCTCAATGATATCTTTCGAGGTGATGCCGTATTTTCGCATCAATTCTTTTGGTGTGCCGGATTCCCCGAATGTGTCGTTGATTCCGACCATTTCGACGGGGACGGGGAGGTTTTGTGCGAGTACTTCTATAACTGCGCTACCCATGCCGCCCGCGAGTTGATGTTCTTCGGCGGTGACGACGCATTTCGTTTTTTTAACCGAATTTAATATTGTGTTTTTGTCTAACGGTTTTATTGTATGTAAATTTATGACTTCTGTCGATACTCCTTTTGTTGCCAAGAATTCTGCCGCGTTGAGTGATTCCGCCACCATCGTTCCGCAAGCTATTATTGTTATATCTTCTCCTTCTTGCATGATATTTGCTTTTCCTATCTCGAAAGGCGAGTCCGGTTTGGTCACTGCCGGTGTTTTTTCTCTGCCGAATCTGATGTAAACCGGACCGTTTATTTCAACCGAAGCCAAGACGGCTTTTTTGGTTTCGTAATAGTCCGCCGGTGCCAAAACCGTCATATTTGGAAGAACACGCATTATTGTTAACTCTTCAAGCGCTTGGTGTGTTGCGCCGTCAGGGCCTACCGAAATTCCGCCGTGCGCGCCTCCGAATTTCACGTTTAATTGTCCGTAGCAAATCGAGGTTCTGATCTGTTCCCATGCTCTGCCCGATACGAAAACGCCGTATGTTGCAACGAACGGTATGAGACCGGTTAGCGATAGTCCGCCCGCGACGTTTATCATGTTTTGTTCCGCGATTCCCATGTCGAAAAATCTTTTCGGGAATTTGTCTTTGAAAAGACAGGTTAGGGTTGATTTCGCCAGGTCTGCGTCGAGGACTACCACTTTAGGATTTTTTTCTCCTAGTTCGAGGAGTGCGTCCGCCCAGCCTTGGCGTGCCAACATTAATTCTCTTTCGGCCATATTATTAATTTTTAAGTTGTAGTTCAGCTAGTGCTTTTTCCATCTCTTCTTTAGATGGCGCTTTGCCGTGCCAGCCCGCTTGGTTTTCCATAAATGATACGCCTTTGCCTTTTATCGTGTGGGCGATTATTGCGGTTGGTCTGCCTTTTAGAGTTAGAGCTTTTTTGAGCGCTTGTCTGATTTGATCAAAATTATGACCGTCTATTATGAGGACGTTCCAGTTGAAACTTTTAAATTTCTCATCTAGAGGATGGACTCCCATGACATCTTCGACGTTGCCGTCTATTTGCAGTTTGTTGTAATCAACCAATGCGCATAAATTGTCGAGTTTGTAATGTGCCGCCGACATTATTGCCTCCCAGCTTTGACCTTCTTGTAAGTCGCCTTCACTTGTCATTGCGAAAACTCTGTTCGGTTTGCCCTGATGTTTTAAGCCGAGGGCCACTCCTGTTGCGATTGACAAGTTTTGACCGAGCGAGCCGCCGGACATTTCGATTCCTCTCGGGGAGAATCTCGAAGGATGTCCTTGAAGTTCGGATCCCAGTTTTCTGAATGTGAGAAGCATTTTCGGATCGAAATATCCGACTCTTGCCAGAATCGAATATATTGCCGGAGTGATGTGGCATTTGCAAAAAATCATTCTGTCTCTTTCTTCCCATTCCGTGTCCTCGGTATCGTGTTTTAAGAATTCGTTATACAGAACTACGAGCATGTCCACCGCCGATAAAGATCCGCCGGGATGGCCGGAACCTGCGGCGCAAGTCATTTCGACTATGTCGCGGCGCATTTGAAGCGCCTTTTGTTGAAGCTCGAGTTCGGTGAGTCGAATTGGGTATTTCATATGTTAGGGGGTAGGAGGTAGTTCGTAGGGTATAGTGAACGAGAGATTTTCGTTTTGCAACTTTTATCCTGTATTTCGCGTTGATTTGTTTGCTGAAATAAGGTGGGGAATAAGACTGTAGACCGTAGATAGTAGACGGCAGATTGTAGATTTCCGAGAACAGATGGAGTTTCTCTGTAAAATTTGGTATAATTAGAAGATAAAAAAACAATAAAAAAACATGACGGCTCCTACGCCCGAGAAAAAAGAGAGTAAGTCTGATAAATCGTTGTCTTCGAAAACGGTCGAGCAACTTTTTATGGAAACCGTTGATGCGATGGAGGAGACCGGGATGACGCCAAAGGAGCAGGCAGCTTTGACCGAACTTAAGAGAGGTTATGATGAAAAAAAGCTTAAATTGACCCTAGATACTCTCTCAGAGGTTGACGGGATGAAGGCCGAGATTGATGAGTTTTTGACCGATAAGATTTTGACTCCTGGAGAGAAAATGAAACTTGATTCGAATATCGCGGATGATTTGGCGAGAGAAACGGTTGAAGAAGCTATTAATGGACAGGTTTCGGATGTTGAGAAAATTTCCGATTTGCGAGCGCTTTCTCTAGATCAACTTAGGGATTTGGAATCCAAACATGAAGGGATTTTATTTTATGCTTTTACGGATTTTGTTTCGTCGGATACAAAAGTTGATTTCGCGAATTATAAAAGTTGGTATAAGGCACCTAAAGATGGAGATGAGTTTAAAATAAATTTTCATGGTAATCAGGAGGCTTATTGGAAGCTTGGGGCCGGAGATATACTCCCGCCTACGGTTAGAGGAGTCACGGTTTATGTCGGAGGAGATAAGAGTAATGTTCGTGCAAGCGAAAGGAGAGTTGGTTTAAAAGGTGGCGGTTTTTTTGATGAGCAGGGGTATATACCGGTTTTTACTTCCGATGTTGTTAGGGTTGGCGCGATACAGATGGATTTTGATCAAAAATATAGGAAGGCTGATGGTGGTTTAGATTTTGATAAATATGATGCCGAGGTTGGTGTTTCCGATCGAGAATATGTTGATGAAAAAAGGGCTGAAGGTGTTCCTGTTTCCAAATATCATTCCGGAGATTCGTTAAGTGATTCCGACAAAGAGGGGATGGGTTTGGATAAAAAAGTTAAAGGTAGAAAAATAGATGATATTATAAGAAATCAGCCTGATTTGTATTATTATGCACATTCGGCGCGCGAGAAGTATTCTGCGCAGACAGGTATCGATGTTCCGGAAAGTATTATGTTCTCGATAATGAAACATGAGTCCGGATTTAGAGTCGATGTTTTGAACAAGCAGGGAAGTGGCGCAGGTGGACTTTTTCAATTTATACCATCCACTTGGAACGAGTTTTTGAAAGATAATCCGTGGGTTTATCAAAAGATGGCGGAGTCTCCAAAGTGGAAAAATAAAGATCAAATGGAGTGGAGGTTTAACCCCGAGATTATGATTTATGCCGGATATTGGTTGGCGACAAAGAGTTTGAAATATGTTTATGCGAAAAAAGAGCAGATTACTTATAGCAAGTTTGCGGAAAGCGGTTTCGCAAAAACCGGGAAGATTGAGGCTAACGAAGCGTGGATTTTGTATCTAACTCATCATGACGGGTATGACGGTGCGGTTAGAAGGTTTAAATATCTCGGCTGTAAGGAGAAAGGCATGAGTGAATCCGAGGCGGCGCGTACGGCGGAACTGACGAAATTTCAAATGTATAATTATACGTTTAAGAACGGCAAGACAGTTTACGATACCAGCAAAATTGTTGCCGATAAAAAGGCAAAATGGATTATGGGGATTTGCAAAGATACGATGAAAACCGCCGTGAAATATGATGAGGATTTGAAAGGGGTGGAGGTGCCGGAAGAGGGGACGGGGTGGGGATGGTAGAAATTTTATAACTAAATTATGGAAAGGCTTCCTACAAAAAGAAAAGTTCTTAATCCGACATTAAGTGATCGGGATTATGTCGAAGCTCTGACTGCTGGATTTCCGAGGGTGGCTTTGATTAAGATCCAAATAAAGTCTGGATGTACGTCAAGTGTTCTCGTTGGTACTCAACTTGATGGGATATTGCAGGTTCCAATCGTTGTGGGTGGTCGTGTTCGATTCGATGAGGGCAAGAGTTCGGTAAGCGAGATTGTCGAGGTTAGAGTTGAAGCGGACGGCAAGATCTTTTTGGAAACCGCGACATCGGTTTATAGATTGCGTATTGATCAAACTCACGCCGGCAGATTTCGTTCTTTGCAATATTTGAGGCGCGGATATTTGGATTTTGATGAACAAATACCGAACGGTTTTTATGACGGAGGGCACAAAATGCAATTTGCCATTGATTCCGATGGGCGATTGGAATGCGAATCGTCCGACAGAGAACTTATTTTCGTTGATGCAATTCGTGACACATGTTTGCAATCCAAAGTCGAAGGTGCCCGCAAATTTATTGAATCGGCTCCCACCACACAGGCGAAGATCCAAATGCTTGCCATGTTTGTTTCCAATGCGCTTGGAGGTTCCCAGATGGTGGCGGACGGATATGGCGATATTGTTCAATTGACCGAGGCGAATATTCAACGTTGCAAGATTTCCAGGGCGAATGTTGACGATGTTGTTCTCCTGGGTTATTTGAATCATGGTGTTTGCAGGCATAGAGCGATACTTTTTAAATATCTTGCTGATCGTTTAGGTATTCAATCGAGACTTGTTAGAGGTAAACAAGCCAGAGATCAATGGCACTGTTGGAATGTGGTCGAACTCGATGGTAAAAATTATATTGTTGACGTTATGCAACAGCCGTGGAAACTTATCGAAGAGGGGAGGCCCGAGGTTGATATTTATAGGAGAGCGACTCATGAAAAAGGCAGGCGTATTTTTGCGGGTATGGGTGGTGGAAGTATCGTTATAGGCAAGTAGCTACTTGCCAATTAACATTGACCGGTTTAGAATCCGGCTCCTATGGAGAATCTCAATCCGCATATCGAAGAATTGGACCCTGATGTTTTGTATCATTTGGGGTTGGATTCGAGCATAGATTTGAAGGCGATGTTCGGGAATGTGAAATATGTTTGTATGGGTGGAAGCGCCGATAGGGCGGAAGATTTTTTGGTAAAAGCTGCCGAACAGTTGGAATTGGATTTGGGAGAAATCGAGCATGGACCGCTGGTTGACGATTTGCCAAAAAAGATTGGGCGCATTATGGGGACCACTGCGTTTCGTGTTTTGCGCGCTCTCGGTTTGCATCCGGAGCGAAATCGTGTTTTGCGCAAGTTGATAGTTCAACCGATAGGGAAGAAGGAGCGCTTCTCGATGTTTAAACTCGGTCCGATTATATTTGTAAATCATGGGATGGGGATGCCTTCTTTGTCTATTCTTCTTCATGAAATTACGAAATTATTGTATCATGCCGGGGTTGAAGATCCGATTTTTATAAGAGTTGGGACTTCCGGTGGTGTGGGAGTTGAGGGGGGTGATGTCGTTGTGACTATCGGAGCGTTGAATGGCGAGTTGGAACCTTTCAGGGAGCATATTGTGTTGGGGGAAAGGAGAAGATGGCCTGCGGATATTGACCCCGAATTGGCTCAGGAAATTTTGTCTTGCGCAGGGAGATTTCATGTTGTGCTGGGTAAAACTCTCGGAACCGACGATTTTTATGAAGGGCAGGGAAGACTGGATGGTGCGCTTAATCCCGGGTATACTGAAGCGGATAAGATGATTTTCTTAAGAAAAGCTCATGAGGCCGGAGTTAGAAATATAGAGATGGAAAGCACCGAATTTGTCGTGTTTTGTCGCAGGGCGGGGATAAAATGCGCCATTGTGTGCGCGGCTTTGTTGAATAGGCTTAATGGTGATCAGGTGAAGGCTACTCCAGTGCAGTTGGCTCGGTTCTCCGATAATGCCGAGAGTGTTGTTTTGAATTTCATTAAGAGTAGACAGTAGACTGTAGGGTGTCCGAGAATGAATTTTTTTTAAAAAATTCATTCTCATTGTCGGACGGTCTGGGGGTTGGTGTATCATTGTTATGCATGCTAATCAAAAATTTCGAAAATCAGGAGAGGTTCGGGGATTTTTTGGCTTCGGTTGGGGTTACGAGTCCCGGAGTGATGATGATGAGCGGGAAAGGTATTTTAAGGGTAATCGATATCCCCGAGATGGATTTGCGGGCGGCGAATATTTTCAAACAGGAGGCTTTGTCGATCGGGGCGGAGTTGGCTCTACCACGGGAGGCGGCTGGCTTGAAGGCGAAAAAGGTTAGGGGGGTTTTAATCGCGACTAATAAACAGCTTGAAGTTCTTTATATGAAATTGAAGATGCAGCCTTTTGGGCTTCGGAAAATTGGGGATGAGTTGATGCGCGTTTGTTCGGTTTATGGGAGGACCGAGTTTTCACTTCGGTCTCCGCATGGGCGCGAGGTTGTTCTTGGGCATGCGGTTATGGGGATTTTGAATGTGACGCCGGACAGTTTTTCCGATGGTGGAAAAATTTTTGATATTAAAAAAGCTGTTAAAAGGGCGAAAGAGATGGTGGCCGAAGGGGCTCGGATTATAGATATAGGAGGGGAGTCTACGGGACCGAATTCCAAAAATGTTTCGGCTGGCGAGGAGCTTAAACGAGTTTTGCCGGTGTTGAAGGCGGTGAGGAAAGCTCTGCCGGAAATTTTTATATCAATAGATACTTATAAATCTTCGGTTGCGAAGGTGTGTGTTGAGGCCGGGGCGGATATGGTTAACGATGTGACTGCCGGGAGAGGTGATAAAAAAATGTTTAAAGTCTTGGCCGAGTTGAAGGTGCCGATGGTGTTGATGTATGCGAAAGATGCGACTCCGAGGACGAGTGTGCGTGCGGTGGAATATAAGGATGTGGTGAGGACCGTTTATGATTTTTTGAAAGATAGGATCGAGGTTGCGATTGCGGCCGGGGTGAATTTTGAGAATGTGGTTGTGGATCCGGGGATGGGCATGTTTGTGAGTGCGGAGCCCGGGTATAGTTTTGAAATAGTGAAAAGATTGGCGGAATTGCGAGGGCTGGGCAGGCCGATTTTGGTTGGGGCGTCGAGGAAAAGTTTTTTGGGAGGGGAGATGAGTCAGCGGCTTTGCGGTTCTGTGGCTTGTGCTTGCGCTGCATTGATGAATGGTGCGAAAATTGTCAGGGTGCATGATGTGGGGGAGAGCGTTGGGGCTTTAAATGTAATTAAAAAGTTATGTTAGTATCGAGAGAGTTCAAATTCGATTCGGCGCATTTTTTGCCCGCATATAAGGGAAAGTGTGAAAATTTGCACGGGCATACTTATAAATTGAGGGTGACGTTTGAAGGTGAGCCCGATAAGGAGGGAATGGTGGTGGATTTTGCGAGAATTAAAGAGATCGTTGGGGGAAAAGTTCTTGCGGAATTGGATCATAAAAATCTGAATGATGTTATCGCGAATCCCTCGGCGGAAAACATTGCTGCGTGGATTTGGGGGAAGCTTGAGGGCGGGATTGATGGGGTGAAGTTGTATGCGGTGAGAGTGTGGGAGACGGAAGGGTGCTTTGTCGAGGTGCTCGCGCGGGACCGTGAGGCATGTTAAAATTTGCCTCGTGGAAAGCACTCTTATAGAAATCAGCAATGTCTCCAAAGTTTATGGAGTCGACGGGGCGCAGACGCATGCGCTTCGCGGGGTTGGTTTTGAGATACATGTTGGTGAATTTGTTGCGATAATCGGACAGAGCGGTTCCGGCAAGTCTACGCTTATGAATATTATCGGATTTCTCGATACCGTTACGACCGGGCATTATAAATTCAAAGGGCAAAATGTTACGACTTTTACCGATGATCAGCTCGCTCATATCAGAAACAGAGAGATTGGGTTTGTTTTTCAATCCTTTAATCTTTTGCCGAGAACCAGCTCACTTGATAATGTTAGGATGCCGCTTGTGTATGCGGGAGTTTCGGATTCCGAGCAGATCGAGAGAGGAAAAGAGGTCCTTAAAATGGTCGGGCTTGAGCATAGAATGGGGCATATGCCGAATCAGCTTTCGGGTGGTCAACAACAGAGGGTTGCGATTGCGAGAGCGCTTATCAATAAGCCGAGTTTGATTTTGGCGGATGAGCCGACGGGTAATCTCGATACCGAGTCCGGGAAAGATGTTATGAAGATTTTTGATAAACTCAATAAAGATGGGCATACGGTTATTTTGGTTACGCATGAGAAAAATATAGCGGCGCACGCGAAAAGGGTTATTGAGGTTTTGGATGGTAGGATTGTTAGAGATGAAAAAAACGGACACAATGTATGATTTCGTTCAATCATTTAAGGTAGCTTTTGCCTCTCTTGTAAAAAATAAAATGAGGGCTTTTTTGACCAGTTTGGGGATAATGATCGGGATTGCGTCGGTTATTATGGTGGTTTCTATCGGGTCGGGTGCTCAAAGTTTAATTTTGAATCAAATAAAAAGTGTCGGGAGTAATTTGATAAGCATATTGCCGGGTGGAAGAATTGAAGATGGGCCTCCGGCGGCTGTTTTGGGGGTGACGATCACGACTTTGAATTTGGATGATTTTGAGGCGCTGAGTGATTCTGCAAATGTGCCTAACGCGGTTGCCATTACTCCTTATGTGAAAGGGAATGCGACTATGACTTATAATGGAAATACGATGGATGCTTTTTTCAATGGTGTTTCTTATATGTTTCCCGAGGTTGAGGATATTACGGTTGCCAATGGGAGATTTTTTACCGAAATCGAGCAAGACGGGATGCAAAAGGTTGTGGTTATAGGGAGCCAAGTTGCGGAAGAGCTTTTTAACGGGACTGATCCGATCGGGCAAAATATAAAAATTAAGAGAGAGTCGTTTCAGGTTATCGGGGTGATTGAATCGAGAGGCGTGACAGCTTTTCAAAATAGGGATGATCAGGTTTATGTTCCCGTGACGGTCGCACAAAAGATTCTTCTCGGTATAGATTATGTAAGTTTGATAAGAGTAAAAGTTGATAGCGATCAAAATATTGAGCGAGCGATTTATGATATAGAGCAAACTATTCGAGTTACTCATAATGTTAGAGATCCGAAGGATGATGATTTTATGGTTGAAAGTCTTGATACGGCGGTTGCGATGCTTACCACCATTACCGATGTTCTTAAGTTTTTTTTGGCGGCGATAGCGGCGGTTTCTTTGATTATCGGAGGGATAGGAATAATGAATATCATGTTGATATCCGTGACGGAGAGGACTCGTGAAATTGGGCTGAGGAAAGCGCTTGGGGCGAAGAGGAGGAGGATCCTTGAGCAGTTTTTGTTTGAGTCTATCGTTGTGACTCTTGTCGGTGGTATCGCCGGGATTGTTTTGGGGAGTGCGATATCGGCCTCGGTGGCTTTTGGAGCCAGAAGTGCGGGGTATGATTGGGATTTGGTAATCTCTTTACGGGCTATATTTGTGGCATTCGTGGTGTCGTGTTTTGTGGGGGTTGTGTTTGGTTATTATCCGGCGCAAAAGGCGGCGAGGTTGAATCCGATAGAGGCGCTGAGGCACGAATAGCTGGACAAAAAAAACGTTTATGATATTTTTAGGTTGGATTTTATTTTTTAATAAAAACAAAACATGGCAGATGGGAAAAAATGTTCTTGCGAATCGTCCTGTAAGGGGATTGTGGTTTTTCTTGTTGGGTTGGTTGTCGGAGGCGTGATAATGGGCGTTTTCGCGATGTTCGGGAAGTTGGATTTTCTGAGTGATGCGATAACGAAATCGCAGCTTACAGGTACGCAACCGGGTGTTTTGATACAACAAGATGCTAGCGGGAATTGGTATCAGAGTTCGGAGCCAACCGTTACGGGTACTTGGGTAAAAGTTGAGACCGGTTCGTTGGTTAAGCTCGTAAGCGGACAAACTTTCCAAACTCAAGATGGTCGAGAGGTGTCACTTCAGGCTGACGCTTGGTTGCAGACCTATGATATATCTTGGGTTCAATTTTCCGATGCCACCACTACGGTTTTGAAACAGGGTGCTTGGGTGAAATTGCCGAACGATATGGTCTTCAAGGCTAAGGCGGGTGGTGTTGTAAATCTTCCGAAAGATACGGTTGTACAACTTTTGTCCAATGCGAATGTTGAATTGGAGGAGAGAACGTCCGATGCGGAAATAATGCCGTTATAAAGACTCTTGAAATCCTTGTATGATTGGGTCAACGTATACCCGGAATGTTTCCAATTCCGGGTGTGTGGTAAAATAGTCCGAGATTGTTTTTACCGTTTCGTGTCCTCTGACGATATTGATGGTGCGTTCTTCATTTCGTGAATGCTTGAGGTTTTCTATGATTATTTCCAATCTGGTTGCGTGCATGAATAGAATTTTTTGTGCCGTAAATCTTATTTCGTCGGGCGATATGGATCCGATCATTTCCACTGTGTTTTGATATTCGTCTTCGCCTCTTCTGAATAATTCCATGTTGTTCAGGAGGGTGCCGCCAAGGTGCAAGAAGTTTATTAAAAATACGCGACCTTGCAGTTCCAATCCGAAATAGCCGTTTTCAGATGCTGTTTCGATTAATTCTCGGGTAAATTGTATGATCCCGTCTAGCCGTTCCGGTTCGATTTTTCCGCCGATTGATGCTCTGGTTATTCCAGTTCTTGGCAAGTATAATGCCCTTTCGATATAACTTTTTTGTTTTCTTTTTTCTGCGGGAGTTTCTTCGAGATTTGTTTTAAGTTCATCTTCGTATTCCGAAAGCGCTTGTTCGCGGGTTTTATCTCCGAGGTCGCCTTCTTTCAGGAGCCCTCGCAGTAATTTGTATCCTCGCGTGAGCAGTTTTAAAGTTGCGAACTCTTCTTTGAGTTTTTCATCCGTGATTTCTTCGGAGTTTATGGATTCCAGTATGGCTATCGAAGCGTCTATCTCTTTAATCCTCTCGTTAGGCGGAACTTCGTCGGATTTGTGGAAGTGCAAACTGGCGGTGTAAATTCGAAGTTCGATGTCGCTTTCCGGTACTTCGCGGCTTAGTTTTTCCAAGCTTGCCGTGGCGAGATTAATATCTTTATTGGCATAGTGAACTTTGCATGTGAGCTTGAGCAGTGCGATTTTTTGAGCTTGAGATTGCGGTAGACTTGCGGCTCTCGAGAGCGCTTCTTTGTTATCTCTGCCGATTGTAAGATTGTTCTCTATCAGGAGAAGATATGCGTCCAGGATTTGGCTTGGGTCTTGCGGCTCACGGATTGATTTTAAAAATCTTTCAAGCAAATATGTCGCTCTTGTCAGTTCTCCTTTGGCGGTAAGAGTTTTTACATGCGATATTACGGTTTCGATTACCGCTGGTCGTGAAGTTAAATCGAGTCGTTCGCAAATTTGGACATATTTTTCCGGGGTATCTGTGCCTGTTCGCGCGTTGATTTCGATCTCGTCTATTTCGTTCGGTGTCGGTTTCAAGTTGTCCAACGCTATCGCTGTTTGTGCGAAGAAAGAATTTTTGAATCTTAGCGGTGGTGGTCCGGGTTCCAATATTTCGTTGCGATATAGCATCCTCAAGGGTACCGTAATATTTGTGCCGGCTATTTTTGCAAGTTCTTTTATGCTACATTCCGCGCCGATTGCTACCAGGATTTTGAGCAGTTTTCTTGCGGGTTCCGATTTTTCCACTTCTTGTGTTTTTTCTCTTACGATTCCTTCTTGAAATTCCGTCATTGTGGCTCTTACGGTTATTTCCGCGGCTTTGCTTTCATCAAAAGCGGCTGAGCCTTTGTTGATGGCTGAAGCTTTTAATAAATCCGACAGAAGAGCTCGAACAAGCGTTGGGTTGCGCCTGCCGTTTGTTTCCGGAATTTCTCTTTGTATGTAGTTTATTAGATGTATGTCCGGTTCGGTTTCTATCTGTAATATGTTTTGTATTGTTGAGGTGATCTCTTCCGAAGTTACTCCTCTGATTTTAAAAGTATCGCACGTATTTCCCGTTTTTCCTGTGGATATTAATATTATGCGTGCTCTGTAAAGTATCTTTTGAGAATATTCGTCCATTTTGTGTATGTTGGGGCATGCGATTCCCAAATTTTCTATCAGATTAAGTATGGTCGTGAGTTCGTTTTCCACGGTTGTCGGTTCCGTTGGTATTTTCGACTTTTCGGCAAGTTCTTTATATATGCTTGCCCATATTTTTTGTTGATTTGCGGCGATTCCCATTTTTTCCATCCAGCTTTCAAAATCTTCTTTTGACGGGAATAATTTTCGGAGTATTTCCGATATGCCTCTGAAAGGGATATCTTCCTGATATTCATCCGTGACAATCATGTATTTGTTTGTTCGAATTGCCGTTTCTCGTAGAATCGAGTGTTTGCCGACTCCGGTTTCGCCTTCGAGGTGTATATGTTTGCCAGCTGTTAATGTCGAAATAGTTTCTACAAGGTTGATTACTTCGGATTCGCTGGCTGTAAACGGCGGGGTTTCCGGCAGTTCGAAACTGTCGCATGTTGTTACCTGATGAACTCCGATTCTTCGCAAATTCAAAGGGCCTTCGATTTTGATTCCGCGCGGGCTTATTCGTGCCGTTTCCAGTCTTTCCTTGGCGTTTCTCCCGATTCGAATTCGTCCCATCGTTCTTTCTCCGATGTCGATTCCTTCCGGTATGTTTGCGGTTGTCGCGTGTCCCAATCTTGCAGTTACGTTTATGGCGTCCGATATGTCGGCGGTAAGTGTGTCCGGCGTGAGAATTCTTCCGCTTTCGGTTCCTATTTGCAGTACTTCTCCGAGTTCTTCGGTCAATCTGTTTACAAATCTTGCCAATCTTTCTTCTTGCTTGAATGGGCTTGAACCTTGCGCGCCGAGTATGACGATTGCTCTTTTCTCCCCTTTTTCTATTTCTATGTGTAAAACTTTCGCATCGAATTGATCGGCGAGGCTTTCCAAATATCGTTCCCATGTAAGGATCGTATCTCCCGATTTTGCCGGTGTTTTGATATAGATTGAAGTTGCTCTTCTTTCGGTTGGTTCTTCGAGTTGTACTGCGGCCGGGGTTATGGTTGATGCGACGACCGCCATCTGTTTTTTCACCTCATCTATAAGTCTTGTCATGTCGTTCGGTGGACGTGTGTTTTTGAAAAAATGTATTGCCGATGGCGGCGGTTCTCCCAGTGTGACTGATTCGGGTGTCGGGTAACCTTCGGTTTTTTGACCGTTGTCGAGATATATGCTGACATCGCCGCCGTGTTTTTTATGTCCGTCTTGCGCCGAGAGGGCTTGATCGGATGCGGGTCCTTCCACGACAACTTTTCCGTAAGGGGTCTTTGTTATCGTATATTTGCCTCTGCCTATTCCTATGTGCGATCTTTTGCCGGCGTTTATCAAATTTCTCGATAATGTTTCGGCGAATCTTATGTCTTCGTTGTTTTCCGGATTTTCGCATACGCATATGATTTCATCTCCGATGGTTTTTATGAATTTTACTTTTGGGAAGTATCTTATTGTTTCAAAAAACGGTTCAAAAAAGGTTTCGCCGAAATTTCTTGCCGTTTCAGCTTCTCCGAGTTCGTGCGTTATTCCCGAGAAGCCTTCGGCATCTATTCTTATCACGCTTCCTTGATACTCTTTTGTGCCTACGAACTCTTTTTCTTCGGCCGATTCGAGAAGATGGACTATTCCGTTTATACGGGTTGTGAATTTTTGTTCAAAAAGTATCAAAAGATCTCTTAATTGCGGGAAATCCGGGTGGTTTAGAATTGCCGTTGTTGCCGTTTTGTCCAGGAAGGGGAGCCTGAGTTTTAATAGTGCGCGATATAAGCCGTGTTCTTGCGCGACAGCTTCTTTGACGACTGGACGTTCTCTGATTTCGCATTCCGCTTTTCTTATGTCGAAAAATTTTGATGGGTTTTCTAGAAGTGCAAGCCATGTTAGATAGCCTCGGGGTTTGCCGAGCACATCCGCCGTTCTTTCCGCCGTTTCTTCCCTTAGAGGTAGTGGCGAAGTTGGTGTGGGTGTTGTTGTTGCGACTGTTTCTTGCTGCGGAGTTTCGTTTGGGCCCATATTGTTTTTCGAAGGGCGCAATTCTGACAGGAATGTGGTGTTTTGTCAATCGGTAACGGATGTGGTAAGATAGGAATTGATGATTTCTTCGTATTTAAAGTTATCTCTGACGGCTCTTCGTGCGAATAAGATGCGAACGCTTTTGACGACTATAGGTATAGTTATCGGGATGATGATGGTGATTGTGGTTTTTTCTCTCGGACATGCGACGCAGGCGATAGTTACCGCACAACTTGAGTCTTATGGTGCCAATACGATTGTTGTCGAGGTTAAAACGCCGGGTGTTTCGGAAATGAGTCCCGGGTCGGCTACGGCGATGATGGAAGGCGTTACGGTTGCGACTTTGAAAGAAGAAGATATGGAAGATGCGTTTTTGATTCCCGGGGTGACCGATGGTTATGCCGCAGTAATGGGGCTTGAACGCATTGTTTCGGTTTATGATGATCAGCAATATATGATTCAGGGGGTTTCGGCATCTTTTATAGATATAGATCAAAGCGATGTCGAATACGGGAGATTTTTTACTGCGTCGGAGGATAAAAGTTTGGCTCGGGTTGTCGTTCTCGGGAAAGGTGTTGCGGAGGAATTATTTCCCGATGTGGATCCCTTGGGGCAGAGTGTGAGGATAGGGGAGCTGAATTTTAAAATTATAGGAGTGATGGAGTCGCTCGGAGTGGTCTTTTTTCAAAACATGGATGATATGGTTTACTTGCCACTGAATACGACGCAGAAATTGATTATGGGTATAGATTATGTTCCTTATTTTTTGTTGCAGGTTGAAAATGAAGAGATGGTGGAGGCGATTAAAAACGATGTTATCGCACTTCTCGATCAGAGGCATGATATTGTCGGTGAAGATAAGAGAGATTTTCGTGTGACGACGATGGATGAAGCGATTTCTATGATGGATGGCGTTACCGGAGCTTTGCAGATTTTATTGATAGTTTTGGCAGGAATTTCGTTGGTGGTCGGTGGAGTGGGGGTGATGAATGTGATGTTTGTCGCCGTTACCGAACGTACGCGCGAAATAGGGCTTAGAAAAGCTGTCGGTGCTACGTCGCGCGCCGTGCTTTGTCAGTTTCTGTGCGAGTCGGTTTTGGTAACTTTCGTTGGCGGGGTGCTTGGGATTTTGCTCGGGCTGATGGTGGTTTGGTTGTCTGTCGTTGTTGCCGGCTTGGTTGGAGTTGAAATCGAGTTTTTTGTGCCCGTCGGAGGAATTATTTTGGCGATAGGGGCGGCTTTCGCGGAAGGAATTTTGTTCGGTGTTTATCCTGCGAAAAAGGCGGCGGGGTTGAATCCGATTGAGAGCTTGAGGTACGAGTAGGAAAATTTTGAGTTCTTCGCAAACGGCATCGCTTACTGTTTCGGGTATTGAAACAGTATCGCTGCTGAAGTTTGCTCAAAACTCAAAATTTTCTTTTGATTGGGTGGATAAATTCTTCATGAACGGCTTCGCTTTCTGATTTTTTCAGGCTACATGCCTGCCTGCCGGTAGGCGGGTACGCCTTCAAAAATCCGGAAGCGCTGCAGATGTTCACTCTGAATATTGATTTAAGATTTTCGCAAACGGCATCGCTTACTGTTTCTAATACCTTCTCCTCGCTTCCTCAAAGCAAACTTCTCTTTCGCAAACTTCTTCTTCGGCGGCGGATTCGTCCAGTATTTCCTCTTCGAAAGAGTCGTAGAAGAAGTTTTTTAGATTTTGTCCGGCGGGGAAGTAGATTGTTGTTTCGGGGATGCCTTTTTTGTCTCGCGTGATGTCGGGTCCCAAGTGCGGATTCAGTTCGTCGAAGTCTCGTTTGGATATTGCGAGGTTGTTTGTTACGGTCGAGTATTTTAGTGTTGCAACGGGGATTTGAGGGATCAGAATTTCTTGGTTTATGGAAAGGTTGTCGGGATTGAATTCAGGATCTTTTTGCAGGTTGAATGCGATTAACCCGGCAACGGTTTTGTTATGGGCGAGTGAGATGCTTGTGAGAGTATCTCCTTCTTTGACGACGTATGTTATGGGTTTTTTTTGTCGTTTGTATACGATATGCGCCGATTCCAATTGTGGCGCTTGCGGTTCTGTTTCTCCCATGTTCCGGAAAATTTCTCTTGCGGTGAAAAATTTGTGTAGGTAGTTTTTTTGTTCTTCGGTTGCGTCTTGCGATTCCAGATATGCTTTTACATCGCCGCGATATTTTTCATATTGTTTTTGAACACCTTCTTTCCCCAGATTGAAGCCCAATATCGCCCAGCTCCATGCCAATGTTAGATCGTAAATTTCCGAGAGGATTTTTGCCGTGGTTTCGGCGGCGCGAAGGACCGATTTCCTTTCATCTATGTAATTTGGTACCACTTTTAATCCCAATCTTTCTGCGGTTGATTCTTTCAATTGAAAAATCCCGACCGCTTCGCCATTTACGGCAGTGGGATCACAGCAAGATTCAGTATACGCGAGATATACCAGCTCGTCCGGGATGCCGTGATCTTTGAAAATTTGTCTGACTTGCGGAAGATATTTGCCGAATTTGCGCCATTCGGTTTTTTCTTCCGGCGTGGCGTGTTTTTCGGATTGGCGTATCCAAGCGGGGATTGCTATCGGAGACCTCTTGAGTTCCTCCGGAGTTGGTTCGGTTTGCGGCAGGTCTTCTGTTGTTTTTTCAAAAAATTTCATAAAATTTATTTTTAATCGCCGTTTTCAGTTCTTGAAATCCTTCTTTTTGCAAAGCGGAGATGGTGACCGGATTTAGGTATGCGTATGTTTTCAAAATCTTCTGTTTGTCTTTTACCATATCCATTTTGTTCAGAACATAGAGTTGAGGTTTTTTGTCACATTCGAGATCTTTTAAGATTTTTTCAACTGTGTCGATTTTTTCGTAAATTTTGAGGTCCGCGGCGTCTATTATATGCAAAACCAGATCCGCTTCGGTGACCTCTTCGAGTGTTGTGATAAAAGATTCAAAAAGCAGTGGTGGAAGGTCTTGGATGAATCCGATTGTGTCGGCAAGCAAAACGGTGCGTGGGAAATCTTCTATGTAAAGTGAGCCGAGTTTGGTTTCCAGTGTCGCGAAAAGTTTATTCGCCGTGTAGGCGTTTTTCTTGTGAGTGATTTGTTTTAACAGGGTTGATTTTCCGGAGTTTGTGTAGCCTACGATTGCAACCGTTAGGAAGCCTTGGCGTTTTCTTCTTTGGCGTTGGCCGGAGTGGACTTTTTGTATCGATTCCAGTTTTTTCTCGATTGCTCGGATTTGATCTCTCAGGTGTTCGCGTTTGAGCTCGAGGAGTTTTTCACCTTTACCTCTTGTTACTGTTCCCGTGCCGCCTCTTTGTTGGGCGTGGCCGGCTTGTTTTCCGAATAATCTTGGGAATTCGTATTTCAAGAAAGCCAGCCTGATTTGTAGTCGAGCTTTTTCCGTGCGTGCGTGTTTGGCGAAAATTTTCAGAATTAACTCGAATCGATCCATAACTTCACAATCTATCATCAAGGTAAGGTTGTGGAACTGATTGGCTTTCATGAATCCATTTATCACTACCATTGTTGCCCCGAGTTCTTTTTGAAGTTTCACTACCTCTTCGGCTTTGCCCGATCCGATATATGTTTTTGCAGATGGTCTGCCGCGTTTTTGGATTATTTTTAAAATCGTGACTCCGCCGAAAGTGTCTATCAGCCTTTCAAGCTCCTCGAGTCTTTCGAGTGCCTCTCTTTTGTTCATTCCGGGAGGAATCACATCTATTATGATGGCCTTTTCTCCTCCGGGTGTCAGCGGGTGTTCGTAGTCGCGCATAGATTAAGTTTATCGCGTTTGGTACAGATATCTAGTTGTCAGCCCGAGCCTTTCGTGTTATAATTGTATGATTATTTTTAATAAAAATCTCTATGGATGCAAATCAAGATGCGACCTTGGCGGGTGCGATGACGAATGTCGGTAAGAAATCGGGAGATGCTTCTTCTCAAGTGGTTCCCGATGTGCGATTAGCCGATGGTGGTTTGGCTTGGTACGCTTTATTGGATCAAAATCCGCAAGAGGGCGCAGGTGTGATTCTTAGAGAGCGAGATGCGCGGCAAGCTTATTCGGAATGTCTTGCGAGAGATTCTCAGGCCGTTGAGTCATGTCGCGGGAAAACATGGGAAGAGGCCAGAAAGGTTCTCAGCGGAATTCTTCACCGTGACAATTAGTCGTGGTGTCTTATATACTTTAAATATAAAATAAAAATGCAAAAGGAGTATATCAATTTGAAATTAAACCCTTTAAAAGGTGGCAAGTATATGCTTGCAGTTTTCCACTTGGTTCCGAAGCCCGGAGAAGATTTTTTGAGTTGTGCGTCTGAAGTTGCGTCGGAGTCCAGCACAGGTTCAAATTTGAGAGTCGGTACGGCGACGAAATTCTCGGACAATTTGAATGCAATAGTTTATAAAATCGATAAGAAGAAAAATCTGGTTTGGATCGCTTTTCCGTGGAAGATTTTTGATAGGGGAGGGAATGTGCAAAATATTCTTACTTATGTTGTTGGGAATGTTTTCGGGATGGGTGATTTATCGGCTTTGAAAGCGCTTGATTGTTGGTTCCCGAAGGAGATGCTTGAACATTATGATGGTCCTGCGACTACGATTCATGATTTGAAAAAATATTTAGGTGTTAAGGGGCGTCCGGTTTTGGGTACGATTGTTAAGCCGAAAATAGGCTTGAAGCCGAAACAATTCGCTGATGTTTGTTATAAGTTCTGGAAAGGCGGAGGCGATTTCGTGAAATTCGATGAGCCGCAAGCCGATCAAGAGTTTTGTCCTTTTAAGGAAGCTATTGATGAGATAGTTAAGGCTATGGCCAAAGTCGAGAAGGAGACCGGTAAGAAAAAAGTTATGTCGATTAATATTTCCGCGGCAGATTTTATGACTATGCAAAAGAGGGCCGAATATGTGATCAAAAAGATGAAAAAGGGAAGTTATGCTTTCTTGGTTGACGGACTTACTGCCGGGTGGACTGCCGTGCAGACCGCTCGAAGGATGTGGCCTGGTGTTTTTCTCCATTTTCATAGGGCCGGGCATGGTGCTATGACAAGACCCGAGAATCCTATCGGATATACCGTGCCATTTATGACCAAAATGGGAAGATTGGCCGGGGCGTCGGGTATGCATACCGGTACTGCAGGGATAGGGAAGATGGAAGGAAGTGCGAAAGAGGATGTAATGGCGGCTCATCATGCTTTGTTTGCCAAGTCCGAGGGTGATTTCTTTGATCAGGATTGGTATGGGATGAAGCCGATGTGTCCGATTGCGTCCGGTGGATTGAATCCTATTTTGCTCAAACCTTTTGCCGATGTCGTTGGCACGACGGATTTTATTACAACTATGGGTGGAGGTGTTCATTCGCATCCGGGTGGAACGGAGAAAGGCGCTATGGCTTTAGTGCAGGCGTGTGATGCATGGAAGAAAGGAATTTCGATTAAAGAGTATGCTAAAAATCATAAAGAGCTTGCGCAGGCGATCGGGTTTTATAAGGAGAAGGTGGGGTATTCGAAGAAGTACCTGTAGAATGCGTAATGTTTTGATGTTTCTCTTGACTTCGATTTCAATCGCCTATAACATATCAATGCTCATTGATATGTTTCTCCATGAAGAATTTTAAAAAACTTGCAAGGCAATTCAAGGTTCTCTCCGACCCCAACAGATTAAAAATACTTCATTTGTTGTCGTCGGGGGAGAAGTGTGTTTGTCATATCGAAGGGGCGTTGGGGCTTGATCAAAATTTGGTTTCTCATCACTTAAAGGTTTTGAAAAACGAAGGATTTATAAATGTTTGCAAATGTGGGAAGTGGAGGCATTATTCTTTAAATAAAAAATCTATTTTATGTTTAAATACATTGCGGATTATATCTCGTACGACTTGTTAAATCTCGTTTCTGGCGTGCATTTGGCGGATAGTGTGAATTTTTTTGTTTATGACATGCTGAAGATTTCGTTTTTGGTTTTAGTGGTGGTGTCGGTGATAGCCTTTTTCAGGACTTATGTCAGACCGGAGAAGATTAAGGATATGATGGCGCATCTCAGGTTCGGATTGGGAAATTTGATTGCGGCGATGTTTGGGGCGGCAACACCCTTTTGTTCGTGTTCGTCAATTCCGTTGTTTATCGGTTTTGTGAAGGCGAAAATTCCTCTTTCGATAGCGTTTTCTTTTTTGGTGACGTCGCCACTTGTGAACGAAGTTGCGTTTGTGATTATGGGCGGACTTTTCGGGTGGAAAGTCGCGATCGCTTATGCTATGGCGGGGATTACTTTAGGGGTGGTTTCAGGGTTGATTATTGGGATTTTCAATATGGATTCGGAGCTGATTTTGGAGAAGGGGAGCTTTGCTTCATGTGTTACTCAAAAAGATCTGCCGCGTGATTTTGAAAGTAGAGTTAAATATGCCGTTTCCGACGGGTGGGATACTTTTAAAAATATTTTCCCATATTTGTTTCTGGGTGTGTTTATCGGAGCCGCGATACATGGCTTTGTGCCACAAGAGTTTTTTATGAATTATGTCGGCAAATACGAATTGCTTTCGGTGCCGATTGCCGTTTTGATAGGGGTGCCGATTTATGCCGGTTGTTCGACGATCGCTCCGACGATTTTTACAATTACCGCCGGAGGTGTGCCGCTCGGGACGTCGTTGGCTTTCATGATGGCGATTGCCGGACTTTCTTTGCCCGAAGCCGTCATGCTTAAAAAAGTTATGAGCATGAAATTATTGGCTTTGTTCTTCGGGGTGGTGGCGGTTGGGATAACTATAATCGGGTATTTGTTCAATTTTCTATTCCCCAATTAGCAATAACATCATTAGTCCGATTCCCATCAATATTGCAATAAATTGAACGAATGATTTTGAGAGTTTTACTTCTTTGTGAAGCTCGGGGATTAAGTCCGATCCCGCGATGTAGATAAATCCGCCGGCCGTCAGGGGTACTATTATCGAAGTAAAATTTTCGGCGTGTGAGCCTATTGCGAGCGCGATTATCGCTCCGATGATTGCGGAAAGTGCCGAGATGAAGTTGTAAATTATGGCTTTCTTTGGTTTAATTCCCGCGTATAAAAGAACTCCGAAGTCGCCGATTTCCTGGGGAATTTCGTGGAGGATTACGGCGATTGTCGTGGCGATTCCAAGTTCTATACTGACGCTGTAACTTCCCGCGATTACCATGCCGTCTATTAAATTGTGGACTCCATCTCCGACCAAATTCATTGTGGCAAGGTGATGTGGGTGAGAGTCGCATGAAATTTCGTGGCAGTGGCGCCAATGGACGATTTTTTCAAGAATGAAAAATATTAAAATTCCTGCGATTACGTATAGCGAGATTGAATTTGAGAAACCATTTTCTTCAATGGACTCCGGTATCAAGTGGAGCAGAGCATCTCCGAGCAATGCTCCTGCGGAAAATGCAACCATGAATAACAAAATGGATTTGAGTTTTTCTTTTGTAAAAAGTACCGCCACGACTCCTATTACGGATATGATGCTGACTATCAGCACGCTACCGATTGTGTAGAGCCAAATTGAGTTCATGGAAGAGGATTTTAAGTCGTTTCGCGACTGCTACATCTCGTTCATGTCCACTTTTCTCGGAACTAATTTTATGGATGGGATTGAGATCAGCGTGATCACGAATTTTATCAAAATATTGCTGATAATTATTTGCAGTACGATGTCGAATGGCATGGCGCCGTAGAATGCGATTAAGCTGAAGAGGATGCTGTCCACAACCAATGCGATTCCGTTTGATGCGAGAACGGCTGTCATGTCGCCGACTTTTTTATAAATCATACTGAAGATTTCCGTGTCTATCAGTTCGGCAATGATTTGGGCGACGATTGAACCGATTGTTATGCGCCAAATCGGGAGAAGGATTTTTTCAAAAGCCTCTTGGTACGGCCACGTTGGGTCAGCCGGTAAAGCGGCTACTGCGATGAAAAGCAGAACCATGACGAGGTTAAGCAGACCGGCGATGACAACAACTTGGCGTGAGTTTTTTTTGCCCCAAGTTTTATGAACGAAGTCTCTTAAAGTGAATGTGAATGGATAGATTATTGTTCCGCCGTCAACCGCGAGGTTAAGGAGGGGAAGTATCGCGATTTTCGTGGAAAGTATGTTCGCGAAAATCTGAAAGGAGACGTACAAGGAGGCACTGAGAAGACCGAGGTTGAGTTTTTTCATTTGGGTATGAGGTTAGTAAGGAGATTGTGTTCCTGTCTGCCCTGCCTTTGCCGGCAGGCAGGCGGTAGGCAGGCGCAATCGGTTTGAATGTATTGCGCATGGAGCGTCCCGTCAAGCGGGACTTCCTTGCGCTACTATCTTCCGAAAATTACCGTGTCAGCCAATACTCCGTTTTCGTAAGTTTGCATGGTGGTTCCGATCAAGAGATATAGTTCCGATTTATCTGTCGAGACTCCGACGTAGGCTCTCGAACCTGCCGTAAAAGTTGTGGTTGTTGTATCGCCGCTTATGTAGGTGATAAGCAAGGTGCCTTTTCTGATATTTAGCGAATAAGATGAGATTGTGCTGTAATCGGGTGTTGGTTCCGATTCGGTTATGCTCGATACGGTTGGAAATCCCGTATAATAATAAATTCCGGCGTCATCTTCCATGATGTAGATCGTGGTGCCGTTTAGTGAAACCCCTTCTTGGTTGTCTCCCGTGAGAGTGTAGTGGTGGATTTCTGTGTACGCGAGTGTTGTCGGGTCATAAGTTCCGAGTGCGATTCTGTCCGGGCTGTCCCAAATTTGATATAAAGTGCCGTCTTGCATATACATCCCTGCTAAGTCGGTGTAACCGTTTAATGGTGCGAAAGAGCCTATGTAAGTTACGCTACTGCCGGTTCCGAGTTTTGTGACGTGGGTGTAGCCGGTTCCTTGATGCCCGATTAGGAAATTATCATTTGCAGGGTCGTATACAAGCGCTTCGAGGCACGAGCCGGTTGTTGGACAACTGATGGATGAAAGGTTCCATGTATTTCCCGTAAGAGTTCTTGTTGTCGGGTTGAATTCGGCAATTGATTGAGGGTATTCGTATAGCAGGTATAGGTATGAACCTTTTGAGGTGATACCTTCCAGGTCCCCTCCGACGTATGTGCCGGATTTGCTACTTCCGTCTGAGTTCATTGACCATACATATCCGTTATCGCTTACCACCCATAATTGGTTTCCATAGATTGTTGAGCCGCTGGGTTCGGTTACCGAGCCGCTGTTTATTTCCGTGCCCGAAGATGCCGGCCATGCGTCGGCCGCGATTGCGAGCGGGATTGAGATTATGAGTCCCAATGTGAGTATGATTGATGAAAACTTGAAGATTTTCATGTTTGTTTTTTGGTTAGGATATATTAGCTGGTTGATTTTAGCATGAATTTATGGTGACGCGTACAATTTATTCTTTGCTAATCTATTGAATATGGTTTATAGTCTCCGCCGTTTCGGATTTTTCTAAATTTTAATAGAAGTGAATATTTATAATATCGCTATTGTCGCTCACGTAGATCACGGCAAAACGACGCTTGTTGATGCGCTGCTTAAGGCGAGTGAGACTTTTGATGCTCGTAAAGGTATTGAAGAGCGTGCGATGGATACGAATGATCAGGAGAAGGAGAGGGGGATTACGATTTACGCCAAGAATGCGTCGATTGTTTATAAAAATTCGAAAATAAATATAGTTGATACGCCGGGTCATGCCGATTTCGGATCGGAAGTGGAGCGTGTTCTTAGGACGGTCGATGCCGTTATTTTGGTTATTGATGCTTATGAAGGGCCGATGCCTCAGACAAAGTTCGTTTTGAAGAAGTCTCTTGAGTTGGGGCATAAGGTTTTGGTTTTGATAAATAAAATCGATAAGCCGACTGCCAGACCGAATAAGGTTGTGGATTTGACTTTCGATTTGTTTGCAAAGCTTGGAGCTTCGAACGAGCAGCTGGATTTTCCTTATATGTATGCAAATGCGAAGGCTGGAGTTGCGATTCGAAAACTTGCCGATAAACAAGTGAATATAAATCCGTTTTTAGATTTTATTCTGGAATATGTTAAGCCGGCTACTTCAAAGATTGATGCACCTTTCAAGATGCAACCTGCGACTCTTTCTTATGATAATTTTCTTGGTCGTATAGTGGTTGGACGTGTTTTCGAAGGTGTTTTGAAGGTGAATCAAGATGTGACGATTATTCGTCCAAATGGGGAAAAGAGGTTCGGTCGTGTTACGAAATTATTTACTTTTGAAGGGATGAATAGAGTGGAGGTGTCCGAAGTTAGTGGTGGAGATATCGTTGCGATTGCCGGATTGCCCGATGCTTATGTTGGCGAGACGATTACGACCGATTCCGACAGCAAGCCGTTATCTGCAATCAGGGTTGATCCGCCGACGCTTGCTGTGGAGTTTCGAGTTAACGATTCGCCTTTTGCCGGCAGGGAAGGGACTATGGTTACCGGTAGGCATATCAAAGAACGACTTGAGAGAGAATTGCAGACGAATGTGGGTCTTAGAATTGAGCTTCAAAGCGATAGCGATGCGGTTCGTGTTTACGGGAGAGGGGAGATGCATATTGCAGTTTTAATAGAGACTATGCGCAGAGAAGGTTTTGAACTTCAAATATCTCAGCCCGAGGTAATTATGAGAGATATTGATGGTGTTCAGCATGAGCCGATCGAGCTTGCGATTGTCACTGTGCCTGACGAGATGTCCGGTATGGTTATTGAAAAATTGGCTAAGCGAAAAGGGGTGATGATCAATATGCAATCCGAGAATGGGAATACGCAGATGGAGTTCGAAATTCCTACGAGAGGACTTCTTGGTTTCAGGTCGCAATTTCTCGTTATGACGCGAGGAGAAGGGACGCTTTATCATTCTTTTGATCGTTTTGAGCCTTATAAAGGTAAAATCAACAAACGTACCGTGGGTTCGATTATTTCCGGTGAAACCGGTGGGGCTATGGCTTATTCTCTTTGGAAATTACAGGAGAGAGGTCCGCTTTTTATCAAACCTCAAACGCAAGTTTACGCCGGTATGGTGATCGGCGAGCATAATCAGGGGACCGATATTACCGTGAATCCGATTAAAAACAAGAGGCTTACAAATATGCGCGCTTCTTGCGCCGATGAGGCGATTTATTTGGTGCCTATTGTTCCTATGACTCTCGAAAAGGCGATCGAGTATATTTCCGCCGATGAGTATGCCGAAATTACACCTATTCATATCAGGCTTAGGAAGAAATTGTTGACGGAGAATGATAGGAAGATTGGGAGGAGAGAGGAATGATATTATTTTTTTGTCATGAAAAAAATTCTCAAAACTTTTCTTATTTTCGGTCCAATTTTTATTGTATTTCTGATGCTTTTTGTCAGATTCGCTTATGGTTTTGTGCTTTATCCGGCTCCTAATGATGAAGGTCCGATTCTTCTCGAGGGTTTTGAAATTATTAATACAGAAGGGGTTGAGTTTCTTTATTCTCCTGCTGAAGGTGGTTTGCAGACGATTGTCTATTTTCATGGGAATAACGAGACTTTGAAAGATATTACTTATATTGCTGAGGAGTATGTTTCATATGGGCTTGGGATTGCGATGATGGAGTATCCCGGTTATGGGGATTTGGATGGCGATCCGAGTGAGGAGTTGATTTATGCTTCTGCGAATACGGTTTTTGATTATTTGAACGAGCAGGGGATTGCGAATGATGAGATTGTTGTAATCGGGTATTCTCTCGGAACCGGAGTTGCGACGGAGATGGCTTACAGGGGTTTTGGAATGAAACTTGTTTTAATAGCTCCCTATACGTCAGTTCCCGATGTTGCCGAAAGGTTCTTGCCATTTTTGCCCGTGGATTTTCTTATACCGGAACATTTTGATACATATGAAAAATCTGCGAGTATCGTTGTTCCGACATTGATAATTCACGGTACTGCCGATAAAACTATTCCGTATGATATGGGGGTTACTTTAAGTCAGATATTTCAAAATGCCGAGTTCGGTGGTCAGCAAGGGAAGGGACATCATGATTATTTCGATGACGAGACGATCGGGGTGGTTGCGGAATTTGTGACACGCTTATAAAAGGACGTGTATTATGTGCTTGTTTAATAAATGGTTCCCCTAAATAGCATTTCTCGCAATAAACGATCTCGGGTCTTTCCGGTGCGTAAGTTGTGTACATTTCTTCATCACTTATCTCAAATGGCTGATAGCAGTTTTTGCAGGTTTGTTGGGGCATGGATGTTGTTTGACGAACTCTGAATTTTTCAATTTATCTGTGCGAAAAGCACGACGTAATTTTTTCCGTATGCCTTGGCGCATTTCGGGCAGGTGGTGTAAGAAAAATATATTTTCTTTAATTCTTTCCCTTTGTTTTTCACGTACTCTTCCACTTCTTTTGCCCACTTGCCGGCATTTTGATAGGGGCCTTCGAAAACTTTTGTTAAAAAGGTGCCGGAAATCGTTGCTATTTGCGTGCTTGGAACTTCCTTGGAAACATCAATGTAAATATCAGAACCCCAGAGCGAATTTTCATCTGTTAACATTAGTTGATGTTCCGATTCTGCGCTCGCCGTTTCGATCAACTTCATGTTTTTTACCACTTTCCGGCCAAAATTTAGCGGGATATGCAAGAAACTTGTGACGTGATCTTTCACAAAAATTTTATCTTTCCACGTAATTTCTTTATCTTGCCATGGTTCGGGATTGAATTGTTCGCAACAGCCGGTTGGGGTGATCGATTGGGGCATGGGTTTATTTATTTAAATTTAAACATTCTTATTTTACTATTTTCTGTAAATTTATCATACGACAAACTATTTGTTTTATTGACTTTCCGGGTAAATTTCGCTATTATTATTCTGTAAAGGGACAATAATGTCCTATTAGGGAAACGATATGTTGTTTATAGACTTTCAAAATCAGTTCTCCGTTTATCCTGTATTTTCTCTGCAAGATATAAGAAAAGTTGTTGATAATTTTTCTTATCGTCAGTTAGATCGTTGGGAAAAGAAGGGCTATTTAAAGAAGATAAAGAGAGGTTTTTATTGTTTCAGTACTCAAGATGTTAATCGGGATTTTCTCTTTTATGTGGCAAATAAGATTTATGCGCCTTCGTATGTTTCTCTTGAGATGGCTTTGAAGCATTATGGATTTATTCCGGAAGAGATTTTCCAGATAACTTCCGTCGGTACCAAAAAGACAACCGGTTTTGAAATTCCTGTTGGGAATTTTAGTTATAGGCAAATTAAGCCGAGTCTTTTTTGGGGCTATCGGTTGGTGGAATTTGGTCGACAAAAGATGCTTTTAGCCGAACCGGAGAAAGCCGTTTTGGATTACTTATACATTCATTCCAATCTCAAGACTCCCGAGGATTTCTTGGGGATGCGTATCAATGTTGATGAATTCAAGATGCAAATTAGTATTGATAGATTTCAAAAGTATTTAGAGGTTTTTGACAATAAGACGCTTTCCAAGCGTGCGAAAATATTTTTAACAACTATCCAACGTGATAACGCTTGATCAAATATTGGCTACATATCCGGAGGATTTACGAGCTTTCAAGGAAAGTATTTTGAAGGAATATTTGCAGTACAAGATTTTAAATAGCATTTTTAATAGCAAATATGCGGGCAAGTTGGCCTTTTTGGGTGGTACCGCTTTAAGGATTATTTATGGGAGTACGAGATTTTCAGAGGATTTGGATTTTGACAGTTTTGCGCTGACCGAACAGGAATTTACGGATTTAAGTAAGGTTATTCAGAAGGATCTTTCGCTTGAAGGGCTCGGAGTAGAGGTGAGCACGGTTACTAGGAATGCCTATCGGATTAAGATTCGCATTCCGAAGTTGCTTTTTGATTCAGGTCTTTCGGCGATGAGTGAACATAAAATTCTCATTCAGGTTGATACCGTTCCACAAAATTTCGAATATGCGCCGGAGAAGCCACTTCTCAATAAGTTTGATGTTTTTACGCAAATTAATGCGGTTCCAAAGGATATACTCCTTGCTCAAAAGATTTTTGCTTCGGTCAATCGCAAGCGCATTATGGGGCGCGATTTTTTCGATATTGTTTTTTTGCATGGTATTGGTGCCAAGCCGAATTTTGATTATTTGAAAAAGAATATTGGGGTTGGGAGTGCGTCTGAATTAAAGAACTATATGCTAAAAAAGATTGCCAATTTCGATTTTGAAGAGTTGGCGCAAGATGTCGAGCCACTGCTTTTCGACCCTAGGGACAAGAAGAAGGTCGTGATGTTTCGGGAGTTTGTGGGATTGCTTTCGCAATAATTGTATTTCGCATTCGCGAAACGGCTTAATGTAGAGGACCAAATGAGCGTCCCGCTAGGCGGGACGAGGCTTGAATGTATTGCGCATGAAGCCCCCGCTTAGCGGGGTTTCTTGCGCTGTGGCTCCGCGGACTGGGCTCGAACCAGTAACCTACCGATTAACAGTCGGTTGCTCTACCATTGAGCTACCGCGGAATGTTATTTGTGAGGTTCCTGCAAAAGTATTCTTTCTACTGCATTTTATAAATTTTCGCTGCAAATCGTTCATTACTCGTTGTCGTATCTAATTTGATACGTCTTCCTCGTGCTTCACGATTTTCGCTGAAAATTTATAAAAATCGTATTGAAATTATACTTTTGCAGGAACCTCTTTTTTAAAGATCAGAATCATACGTCCCACAATCTGGTTTTTGCGAGCGTAGAAAAGTCCTTTTTGCGTAAGAGCGGGAATACTATATCCAAGACCTTCCGCCTTGTAAATGAGACTTGCAAGGATTACGGGGGATGGTTTTAAGTTGAAAAACGGGATTGCCAGTACGACAGTTGTTCCTTTTGGTATTTCTGTCTTCAGAAAATCCAAGTAAATGTTTTCGAGATCGTCCAATGTTTTTTGCGCTTCTGTCGGTGTAGGGATGTGTCTTTGCGGTGGACCCAAATAAGATTCTGTTACGATTGCGATGTTCTTGCCGAATTTGGTGTAATCCGTTGCGGTAAGCTTGGTCGCATCTTTTTGGCTTATTTCAAGAAGATTGCCTTTTGGTTGGAATTCTTTTTTAAACCATTCGATATTTATCTTTGTGTCGAAGACCGCTTTTTCACTTATGTCGTATGCGGTCGAATCGAAGCCCATTAGGATTGTTTCTTGTGAAATTGTGCCGGAGCCACAGAATGGATCGATGACGATTGTGCCTTTTTTAGGTTTTGCGAGATTTATCATCACTTGTGCCAGTTTTGGAGGGAGCATGCCCGAGAGTCCGTCTCTTTTTGGGCGGCCGTAATCTCTTTTACTGTATGCGTCTATATTTTGGACTGCGATTGTTTCCGTGAGGTAGTTTTTTTCTTCTCCAAACACGACGTTTATGTCTTGGCAGTGGGCTGAGCCGGCGCTTGAGAGGTTTTCTGCATCTTGATTCAAGTAGCGCGAGCTTATATCTTCCGCTTTCAGTGTTTCTTTTGCGGCCTTAAGAAGTTTTTTTAACAGGTTTGTTTGTGATGGATAGACGTTAATTCCATATATGAACTTTCCTTCACCTTTCTCGATATCTTGGATCTCTTTTTTAATTATTTCGGTAAAATTTACCGGCATTTTTTTCGGGAGTTCTTGTACGATTTTACTGATTTTGATGGTGCCTCCCAAGTGATCTATTATACCCGGGTTTACATCTTCTTCGACTAGCGCGAACCCGTATTTTTCGACATTGAAAGATTTTAAATTCGGGTAAAAAGATTGAAGCTCCGCTATGCAGATTTCAGTTTCACGACCGAGATGGAAGAGGTAGGGCATTAGGATATTAGGTTTTAGCTGTGACTATCTATAACAGAATTGTCTTTAAGCGCAAGGTGGAAATTTTTGTTTTTTTGAAATATTTTGGTAACTTTAAACTCCAATAATTTTAACAAAATAAACATGGCTTATTCATTGAACAGAGCACAAGTTATCGGAAATCTTACTCGCGATCCTGAACTTAGAACTATCCCGAGCGGGACTGCGGTTTGCGGTTTTGCGGTTGCTACCAATGCGGTTTGGACAGATGCGAGCGGACAGAAACAAGAGAGAGCCGAGTTCCACAATATCGTTTGCTGGAGTCGAATGGCAGAAATTGCCGGACAATATCTTAAAAAAGGAAGCAAGGTTTATGTTGACGGTAGGTTGCAGACTCGCGATTGGACGGGTGATGACGGAGTTAAAAGGTATAGAACGGAAATAGTTGCCGAGAATTTGATCATTCTGGACTCGAAAGGTGGTCATTCCGGCGCGCCAATTTCATCTTCAGAGAGGAAACAGTCCAGTATAAAAGAGGATAAGGAAGATCAGGTTGAAGATTTTGAGGATGCTAAGAAAGTTAAGAAAGCGAAAAAAGAGGTTGAGGAAGAGGTGACGGTGGATGATTTGCCGTTCTAGAGTTACAGAAACGCTCTCTGGCTGAATCCATTAGACCATTAGGCTGTTTTATGGTACAATTATCTGATCCCTACTTTTCTTGGGCGTCCGGCTTGCCCATCAAAAGTTCCCTCTCTTTGCCACGGCATTCATGAGGGACAAAAAATAAAAACAAATTGGACAAAAACGCTTCACTTTTCAAGAGTAGAAGCATAAAAAAATCCAAAATAAAAAGTGACCGGTGGCGATCCTGTCAAAAAACATTACTCGCCAAAGAACGGTAGAGGATCAAGGGCTCAAAAAACCCAGAAAGCCGGTAATAGTCCACCGCTCTTTATACACTTAAAGAGCATACGGAGGAGGTTCGCAGTAATGTGAGCCTCTTTCTTTTTGTTGATTCCCAGGTGTCGCGGATGTTAAAGTTCTCTTAGTATGAAAGGAAAACTTTTTTTAATCTTGGGGTCGTCGGGGTCCGGGAAGGGCGTTGTTCTTTCCGCTTTGAGGGAGAAACATCCCGAGTGGATTTTTCCATTGTCTTGTACTACTCGTGAAAAAAGACCTTATGAAAAAGATGGCGAGGTTTATAATTTTATATCTAAAGAAGAGTTTAAGAAGAAAATTGATAGGGGAGAGTTTCTTGAGTATGCGGTGGTGCATCAGGATAATTATTATGGAACGCTTAAGGAGCCTATTCTTGATGCATTAGGAGCTGGTAAGACAGTCGTGAGAGAGGTTGATGTTCAAGGTTTACGCTCGATAAGAGAGATTATTTTGAAAGATCAGCTTGTATCTATATTTTTGATTGTAAAATCGTGGGATGTTTTAAAGTTGCGGATTTTGGGTAGAAGCAAGATGAGTGATGAGGAGCTTGAGCGCAGGCATCAGAGTTATATGATTGAAAAAGAGTGGGAAAAAGAGTGCGACTTTGTGATTGAAAGTGTGAGTGGTGAACAGGAGACGGTGACTTCCGAAGTTGAGAAGGTGATATCGGGGGAGTAGTTGAAAAAAGTCGCGTTTTCCGTTAGGATTTCCATGCTTTTTGATGTTGGGGAGTAGCCAAGTGGTAAGGCAGTGGACTCTGAATCCACCATTCGTAGGTTCGACCCCTACCTCCCCAGCCAGTTAGGGCAGTCAGCTAATTCTATATATGCGGATTCATGGTTGCTTGGCTGTATCCAATAATGTCTCATTAAAAACTTACTTATTTCATAGCTGCCGTTGTTCCCCAATCGCATGCAGTTTTTTCACGAGCCAGTTGTTCAAAAAATTCTACAGGGACTGTATGTTCAGCCCCACGACCTTCACAACCATCCGTTATGCAGGAAGCATATAAACGTGTGCCGCCCCCGGTATCGCTAAATCCAAGTATACGATCGACTGTTGGCTTGAATCCTTTCTCCGCCGTGCAAAATCCGACGGTCATTGCCTCCAAGTCACCTAAGACAGCCAATCTTTCATCTGTGCGAGCAAACCACCTTCTTCCACCCGGATAAAGTGGCAACTCATCAGGAGTACAATAGTTGAAAGTTACATGTCTGAACAGCTGAGGATCATAGTAAGTCGTTTCACATTTTTCAGGTTCAGCGCTGTGAAATCCTTCAAAGACAATCGGGAAATGCCATTCGTCGTGACCACTTGTCCCATAAGAATAATAATGAGTACCCATATTAGGGGTAAAGCTATAGGGATTTCTAATCTGCTCACAATAAGCCGGGAAAACCAAGTCTTCATCGGCAATGTTTAATGTCGTCTCTCGTCCGCCTACATGATATGAGTGGACCACAATGGAATACGTAGGAAAATCAAAATCGACTCCGGTACTGCGATAGATGGGAGGCTCTGTTGGAGCAAAACGATCGATATCTTGAATTGGATTATCGTCAATCAGAGCTTGCTGTGCGAAGAGTAGGCTATCTGTCCAGGCTTCGATGGGATCAAAGGGCACATTCGCACAATTGCCATGCTCGTAGTATGTACAATCTGCATGTTCAAGTCCTTGCTGTGTGGCCTCGGCGCGTTGTTTATCGAAATGGCGCATTGCCAAGTAGTAAAAGGTCGTGCTGTACCATTCGGCCCACTTAGACCACTGCCCGGAATAAACATCACTTGAGCCATCGGTTTCAGTTTCCCAAGTCGAGGGGTTTACTTCCAACTCAAAACGTCCATGAGGAGTATGAGGAGCTTTTAAGATGATTTCAAATTCATTCCCAACTATGGTGGCTCCTTGAACATCCGGTGTACCCACTTGATCCAAGACCATGCTCGTTAGCCGCGTTTGAAGTTCCATAAGCATCATGATGGCTTGAAGCATGTCGTCATATTCGGCACAATTGGGAGCATATTGATCCAGTCTTTTTTGATATTCATCCAGCTTACCGCTTACCTCTTTTAAAATAGGAGTGGCTTTTTCTAAAGTATTCGGAATTTTTAATGTTTTGGAATAATGAGCGACTTCCTCTTGGGCGGTTGTCACTTCCTCAAACTGCTCGCGTTCAATTCCCAAAATTTGTGCAAAATCAAGATATTGGAAAAGCATAAACCGTTCCTCCAAAGCATCGAAATCAGTTTTGAAAGCTTCAAATTCTACCAAAGCCTGCGGATTACCTCTCAGAACATAGGGAGCGATCGGTTTCAATTGTGTTTCAAAAAGTCGTTCCATATCAACGCGAAGACCTGTTGACGTTCGGTATCGGTAATCTTCGAGAACCTTCCGACAGTCAGTAGGACTAAGTTCCATTCCTCGAACAATAGGAACGATCATTTCAGTAAAAATAGGATCTTTCGTAGGTTCGGTCGGAAGAATCAACGACGTGCCCCGGGCTCTGGCTTGATTGGATGTGTTTACATGGTCCCACCATTGATCTGAAAAAGAGCGATAACGCACGAGCATCCCTTGTGCTACTCCCCTTTCACTAAAGAATCGAATTTCGGTGGTCATAGGTTCCACACGCCCTTCGCTTTCTGACAATTTAGCCAAAAAAGTTTGCAAGCGATCTGTGACTTTATCGGTTTCAGCTACAAAAGAGATGGCCTCAGTTGTTTGTTCTTGATTACCCATTGCAAGAGCGGGTGGTAATAGACTGGTAGCTGCAAGGCCTAAAGCTAAGGGTCGTAAAGACATTGATCAAAGTTAAAAATAGGGTATTAATTTAGCATGTTTTACAAAAAATGTCCAAAGGATTGGGAGCTTCATTGATAGATCGGTGATAGCGAAGCAAACGGCTATTTTATAGCACTTCCTTATCCGGAGGTGGTACGATTGTGAGCCAACTTTCTTGTTCGGAGAGCTGTCTTTCAAGATTTGCGATTCCGGTCGGATTTGTTGTGGCTTTTAACCTTGCGCGCATCTCCTTTTGCGCCTTGCCGGATTTGACAGCCATGATTGCTTGAAATATTTCCATACTGACGGGGCCTCTGCAGTCTTCGCCTTCGTGGGAGATTTTGATTAACTCGCCATCTTCATGGATTTCATTTGTTTCCGGATCTACCGAGCCCACTTGAATTTCGTGTATCGGAGCGATTGCGGCGGCGGTGCCGACTGCGACAGCTTCCATATCTCCTTCTTTTGTCATTGAGGCCAGTTCATTCGGCGATATATCTCGTTCTTCCACTGTCCATCCTTTTTCTCGCGCCAAATCCAATATTGTTCTCCTCGTTATGCTGTTTAAAAGTGTTCCATGTGCGAGAGATGGCGTGATGATTCGGTGTTTTCCGTCGGGGCTTCTTTTGATAAATATGACGCTGGATGCGTTTGTTTCTTCGATTCTATCTCCGGCGGAGTTGGTGAAAATTACGCCGGCCATGCCTTTCTTTCCGGCTTTTCCTATCAAATCTATTGTTCCCGAGTAGTGACCATCTGCTTTAAGTTTTCCGGCGTTTCCGCCTTCCGCGACTCTTGCTCTTCCCTTTGCCATGAAGAATTTTTTTCTGCCGCGAGTGAAATAACTTTCGGCACTGCCTATCGGAATTGCGCACATCAGAAGCGTGAATCTTCCGGAATTGCCGACTTTTAATTGCGGACCGTGATCGAACCAATCTGGTCTAACGTACAATCTTCCTTTCCCCGCGGGAGGGATGTAAGCCCAGTTCGCTTGAATTGTTTCCATAACCATTTTTTCGAAAAGAGCGTATGGGATTTTGGGCATTCCAAGCCATTCTCCGCCTTGAGACATTCTGTTCCAGTGTTCTTTCAGTCTGAAAACCGTTACTTCACCATCATCATTCATTTCGACTCCGATACCTTCGAAAAGTCCCGTTCCGTATTGTTTGATCTGTTCGAGCGGGTTGCAGGCGTAATCCATGTTCGGGACTACGACTTCGCCGTCCCAATCTCCATTGGGTTTTTCTATTTTTTCTCCTGTTGCAGGATCGCTATCCGCCGTGTCGCACGTTGCGATTACGAGGTGACTTGTTCTTGAGTAAAAAGGTCCGAATCCCAAAGCGTCGGCTTCCGCCGCGTCTACCATTTCTTGCGGATCCATTGGTTTTCTGAATCCTGCGGCGTGCATATTTCTCGGCATTCTTACCAAAGCGATGAAGCGACCTTCTTCATTAACCGGTTCCGATTCTCCGATTGTATTCCACGGATATATCGGCGTGCCGAATCTGTCGAAGGCATCTTTTCTTATTGTAGGGACCCATCCACGAGCGAACAATTCAGGTGCCAATTGTCTGAAAATTGGCAAAGTATCCATTGAAAATGTTTCTATTTTTCTTGGGTCTGTACCTAAAACCGCTTTTGCGATTCTTGCCATTATTCCCCCGCGTTCATTTGTGCCGAGAGCAGGGAAAGATTCGAATCTGTTTGTCGTAGTGTCCGTTGCAGGGTCGTATTCATGTATCATTCTTTCACTGTCGTTTAGTATTCTATTTGTCGCTCTTCTGTCTGGATTTATTCCTCTTTGTTCGTCTGTCAACGGAGTTGGTATGTCCAATGTGGCGGGGCGATTGATGTGGTCGGATGGTTCCATATTTTTGATTTAAAAAATAGGGGGTTATAATATCCGTGAATTTGTTGGTGAGTCAAGGTATTGGTTATATAATGATTGGTGAGGTTTTCGTAAAAGTGTTCTTTTATCCTTTACAATATGGATTATTTAATTGGTATCGGGATTATGGTCGCATTTTTTGCGCTTTTGACTTTTTTCGGCAAAAAAAGAATTAAACAGGGGAAGGCGGAGAAGCATTGGAAGGATTACTAAAAATTTGTCATGATTGAATCTTTTCTGGATATTTTTCGGTCTTGTCCTCCACTTCTATTTTTCATAGGGTCGGTTTTGGGTGGGGAAGAGGTGATTCTGACTTTTGCGTTCATGGTTGCGCAAGGGTTTGCGACCGAGATAGATTTGTTTATTTATTGTTATTTGGGGACATTGTTTTCGGATATATGCTGGTTTTTATCGGGGAGGCATTATTTCAAGAAGCTCTCTTTTTTCGAAAAGTTGTCGGTGAAATATAATCGTATCGTGAGGTTTCTCAAGAAGGTTTCCGGGCGTCCGTTTGTTCTTTTATTTATTACGAAATTCATTTACGGGACGCGAATTTTTACCATTATTTATGTCGGGCTCGAAGGGCTGAAATTATCGAAATTTATCCTTTATAATATATTCGTGATTTCGGCTTGGTTGCCTGTGGTTTTGGCTGTCGGATGGCTTGCCGGCAGGGGAATGTCGGGTGTTGTAAATATTTATGAAAATACGGGGCTTGCGCTTTTGGGTATTTTGGTATTTATTATCGTTACTGTTTTGATAAGGAGTTTTATCAGTAAGAAAGCCATTAAATGAAGAAAACAGCGGCTATTGTACCCGCTTATAATGAAGCTACTCGAATAGGCAAGGTGCTTGAAGTTTTGATTAAGACAAAAGGATTGGACGAGATAATAGTTATAGATGACGGTTCCGCCGATGATACTTTCGAAGAGGCAAAAAAATTTCCCGTCAGATGTTTTAGAAATGAAAAAAACATTGGCAAGGCGGCGACTATGCAAAGAGGAGTGGATTTGACTTCTGCCGAATGTTTTTTCTTTTGCGATGCGGATTTGAGGGGGCTCCGCCCCGAAATAATAGAAGAAACGATTAAGCCTGTTGCGAGCGGTAGAACGGATATGTTTATTGCCGTTAGGGCCCATGCGAGTCATAGGTATATTAAATCCGTAGGTTTATTGTCCGGGGAGAGGGTTCTTACTCGTGAACTTTGGGACATGACGCCGAGTTTTTATAAATACAGATTCAGGATTGAGTTCGGGCTTAACAGGTTTGCTGAATTTTATGGAAAAGGTTTTGATTACAAAGTCTTTGAGAATTATTATTGTACGCTTAAAGAGGTTAAGTATGGTTTTTGGAAAGGGTTTTCGAGGAGGATGTGGATGTATTTTGATATCTTGAGTGCGTATTTGTTTTTTTATCTTTTGCATGTGCCGAAAACGGTTAAACTTTTCAGAAGATATATTATCGGGTCGTTTTGTTCGCTTTTGATGTTTTTGATGGGTACGTTTTTTATATTTACCGCTACGAAAAAAGGGTATTGGCTCGTGATTGGATTTATAAGGAGGGAATTGTTGGAAGATCCGAATGCTTCATTATCTTTGTTTGTGTTGCGTCATTTGAGAGATTTTACGATAAATATTTCCGTCGTTTTGGCGATTGTGTTCTTGGTGCTTGGAACGGGAATATTGCTTCTGAATTTGTTAAAAATCTTCTGGTTGAGGCGACTGAAAGCGTAAGTTAGTGTGCACAGGCTCTAGGCGCTAAGTTTTTTGATTGTTTCGATCGTTAGCATTGTATTTGCTCCCGTTGCTCCGTATGGGCAACATATTTTGTCTGTTGTTTCGGCCCATGCGGTTCCGCCCATATCGAGGTGGGCGAATGGTGTGTTTTTGACGAAAGCTTTTAAGAATGCGCCGCCCATGATTACGCCGGCGCGGATATTTACGTGTTTCGATGAATTTGTGATGTCGGAGATCGTGCCTTTTACTTTTTCGCAATAATCTTCGTAAAGAGGAAGTTCCCAAACCGGTTCGTCAACTTCTTTGGCTGACTCTTCGATGGCTTTCTTGAGGGTTTTGTCGGTTACCATGAATGGTGTTATGTCGTAGCCGAGCGCTACAGTTGCCGCACCTGTTAGCGTCGCGATTGAAATTATGTGCGATGGTTTCAATTCTTTTTCCGTGTAAGCGATAGTGTCTGCGAGAATCATTCTGCCTTCGGCGTCCGTGTTAAGTATTTCTATGGTTTTTCCGTTGTATGCGGTAATGATGTCACCCGGGCGGATTGACTTTGAGCCTATGAGGTTTTCAGCGAGGCCGAGTACGCCTATGACGTGACCCTTGAAGTTGTTTTGCGAAAGCCATCTGATGATTCCAAGAACCGTGCATGCGCCGGCTTTGTCCAAGTGCATTGTTTCGATGTGGCCGGTCGGTTTAAGGTTTAGCCCGCCGCTATCGAAAGTTATACCTTTGCCGATAATGGCGATCGGTTTTGTGTTCGGCTTCGGATCGTTTTTGTATTCGAGAGTTACGATGTACGGACCGTCTTGGCTGCTTTTGCCGATTGCCATGAGTGCGCCCATTCCCATTTTTTCGAGCTTGGAGCGATCGAGAATGTTGATTTTTATATTTTTAAATTCTTTCGCGATTTTTTTCGCGGTTTCGACCATGTTTTTTGGGCCCATGTCGTTTGATGTCGTGTTGACGAGATCTCTTGTGTAGATTGTCGCCCCTACCATTGTTTGAAGTTCCGTTGCTTTGGCGGCGAGAGCTTTTGCGTTTTTATCACATATGGTTACCGACGTCAGTTTGTGACCTTTTTTCTTCGGATTTGTTATGTATTTGTCAAATTTATATCCTTTTAAAATCATTGCTGCCGCAAGCCAAACGCCCTCGTCGTTTTTCGTATTTATTATCGCGATCGTTTTAGATTTAGTCTTTTCAATGGGTTGGGCAAGCATGGATCCCGCTTTTTTGATTTTGTGCAGGTCGCATTTTTTTTCATCCCCGAGTCCGATTAATATTGCGATTTTATATTTGCCGTTTTTTTGATTGCAAAGCATTAATGTTTGTCCGAATCCGCCTTCAAAAATTTTCCTGTCGATTGCGCTTGTCGTTTCTTGCAAATTGCATTTCGACAGGTGCTTTTTGATTTCCGCAAGTATGGTTTTCGATTTGTAAATGGGTAAAATCAGCATATCCGCCGATTCGATTTTTACTGATGTTTTGAATAACATGGTAATGTGTAAAATTAGTAGTATGGAAAATATACGACTTTATTATCGGGTTCCGCAAGTGTGATTTTTTTGCGCGCAAAAAAATCACCACTACCCTCTTTTTATTTTCCAAACCACTTCCTGTATCAATCTGCCCGGGATGGTGAAGCCGGCGGCTTTTTTATGGCCTCCGCCTCCGAACATACCCGCAAGTTGAGTGAGGTCTATCATGTCGTCTTGAGTTCTAAACGATCCTTTTATGTTGCCTTTTCTGTCTTCGGCGAGAAGAATTGCGAATTTGCTGTCGGGTACGGAGTTCAAATAATCTATCACTCCGCTCAAATCTTCCGGCGATGCGTTCAAGTCGTCGAAATCGTTTTCGGTGACGGCGGAAACGGTGGCGTTTTTATCATTCAATCTGGCTCTCGATAGAACGCGTCCCCAAAGTTTCAATTGATTGATTCTGTTGGAGTGGAATTGATTTTTTACTATTGATTTATAATCAGCACCCTTTGCTGTCAGATTCGATGCTATTTTGAGCGTGAGCGAGTTGGTGTTTGAATGTCTGAAGCTTCCGGTATCTCCGTAAAGTCCGTTTAGGAGGCATGTTGCGATATCTCGTGTTATTTGTATGCCGAGATATTCAAGTAGGAAATAGATTATGGAAACGGTTGCGGAGGCGGTTGTGTCTACGATATTGATTACTCCAAAATTTTCATTTGACGGATGATGATCTATGTTTATAAGAATTGTTTTGGACGGATCCAGGATTTCGGGATAATCTTTTTCAAATTTCATCATGTATGCGGCTCCACAGTCTATTGCGAAAATTATGTCGAATGAAGAAGGATTTATGGCGTTTTTTATCGTGTCGGCTTTGGGAAGAAATTGCAGGTTTGTCGGGATCGGGTCTTTCGCGAAAGATTCGACGTTTTTGCCGATGCTTTCCAGTCCCATTTTGAGGGCAAGGCTTGCGCCGATCGTGTCGCTGTCGGGACCTTTATGTGAAATTATGGCGATATTGCTTGATCTCGCGATCAGCTCTTTTATTTGCGCGAATTCTTGTAAATAGGCGTTTGACACTTTTTAGCTTTTAAAAGGATATTTAAATATATCTTTCCCGTGATGTCGTCAATAGGGGAGAGCGTATTTTTGTTGACAGTGAAATTATTCCAGCATTTTTATTATCTTTTGTCCGAAATCTTTTGCCGATGTCGGGCCGTCTGCGGTAACGAGGTCGATGTCTTCTACAACGGGTTCTTGGATGCGTATTACTTCTTGATTTACAAATTCCGTTATGGCCGGTTCGCTCGGGAACGATGTAGCTTTTTTACCTGTTAAAACCCCGGATTTTGCCAGAATATATGGCGCGATGCAGATTGCGGCAAGTTTTTTACCGAGTTCTTTGGCCCTTTTGACCAGGTCGATAACCTCTTTGTAGTCGGCAAGTGCGACCGCTCCCGGTCCGCCGATTAGTATAAGGATGTCGTAATCTTCAATATGGACGTTGCGTATAGGTAAATCTATTTGTGCGGTTCTGCCTCGGCTTCCTTTGGCGGTTCCGGATTCGGTGCTTGTTATTACTGTTTTAATCCCTGCTGTTTCAAGTATTTTTTTAGGCTCGAAAAGTTCTTCGTCACGGAAGTTTTCTTTTGCGATGAGGAAGAGGGCGGTTTTCATTGGGAGATTAGAGTTTTTATATAGTTATATGCGCTGTAGGCGGCTTTTACGCCTTCGGCGACTCCGGTTATCGCTTGTTTCCATTCGCTGTCCGTAACGTCTCCTGCTGCGTAAAATCCTTCGATGTTGGTTTTACTCATGCGGTCTATTTTGATTTCATTTTTTTCGTTCATAGTGATCCCGAGGTCTTTTACCATTTCGGTTTGTGCGACTCGTCCGATTTCGACAAACAGTCCGTCGAGTTCGAGTTCTTTGCCGGTATCGAATTTAACTTTTCTAAGTTTTGTGTCTCCGATGATTTCTATGATGTTGGTTTTGGTGATTACTTCGATTTTTGGACTTTCTTCCATTCGTTTTCGGTTTATCGGTTCGGGTCTTATGTTTTCTCCTCTGTAGATTATGTAAACTTTGCTTGCGAATCCGGCGAGCATGATTGATTCTTTGACAGATGAATCCGATCCGCCGACAACGGCGACGATTTTGTTGCGGAAAAATGGTCCATCGCATGTGGCGCAATATGATACGCCTTTGTTTGCGAACTCTTCTTCGCCTTTAACTCCGAGTTTGCGATGATGAGTGCCGGTTGCGAAAATGATTGTTTGTGATTCGTAGGTGTTTTTATCTGTTGTTACCTTGAATCCGTTTTCTGTTTTTTCTATGCTTTTAGCTGCTTCGTCTTTCATTTCCGCTCCGACAGATTTCGCGTGGCTCAAAATGTTTTCCGCGAGTTCGAAGCCGGATAGGCTTTTAAATCCGGGGTAGTTCTCTACAAGATGAGTTTTGGTGATTGTGCCTCCGAAAAAGTCACTTAAAATCAGAGTGTTTAAGCCGAATCTTTTGGCGTAAATTGCCGCTCCAAGGCCGGAAACGCCGCCGCCGATAATGATTGTTTGGTACATGTTTTAGAGTTACAGAAAGCAGAATTACAGAATGCAGATTTGATTATAGTTTTATTTTCAGATAAAAAAAAGCCCCCTCATGGCGGGGGCTTATGTGTGTTGCGGGTTTTACTCGCAAGTTTTCGTGTATTCTCCTTTTGATATTACTTTTTCAAGTTTTACATCATTTACGTCGTCGGTTTCCGGTTTGCCGGCCTCGAAATTGGAAAATTCTATAGTGGCTGTTCCTTCTATTCTACATTCAATTTGAGCCTCGTCTTCTGCCGTGAACAGTTCTTCATCGTTAAGTTCGAACATTGCTTTTGCATCTTCTTGGTTTGAGAATCTTACGTTGTTGAAGCCTGCCAAGATCGATGGTGCCATCTCCTTATCTATTGAGAAAAATAAACTTTTATTATACATAACTCCTTCACCGGTCATTTCGAAATATTGTCCGGTGACAGTGTATGTTTCGACTTCAGGTGTGACCGTTGCCGTGTCCGGTTCCGGGATGATGATTTCCGCAGGGGTATCTTCTTCTGTCGGCATATTGTTTTCACTTGAGGTACAGCCCGTCATAAGGCTCGTTGTGGCAATAAGTAATAATATTGCCGGGATGATTCTTTTCATGTTTTTTGGGTTAAAAATACAACTTGGATTGTACAGTTGTTTTTACTGTAGCGCCAATGCGTAGTTTGCGCCTGCAGTTGCCAGGGCAAAAAGAGAGACGATGCATCCTGTTGTTATCGTTGATACAAACAGGATGGTGAGAGTTGTTGCAAGTGTCTTGGCCATTTTTGGTATTGTTAATAGACACTTGTATAATACAAAAGATGGCTTTTATTACACGAAAAGTCGACTTTTCGTTGTTTTAAAATTCCAAGCCTTCTTTCGCCCTTATCCCTTTTTGGAATGGATGTTTAATCTCTTTCATTTCGGTGACAAGATCTCCGATTTCAGTGAATTCTTTGGGGGCGTTTCTGCCGGTAAGGATGAAATCCGTGTTCGTGTGTTTTTCGGTGATTTCGATTATTTCTTTCGGATTTAAAATTCCAAGCGAACAAGCCACATTTATTTCGTCTAAGATGGTCAGATCGGGGGAGAAGGATTGAAGTTCTTTTTTTAATATTTCTAATCCGTTTTTTGCGGCTTTTTGATGTTCTGCTTTTTTGGTGTGGTCTCCTTTTATTTGATAAAAACCTTTTCCGCAAAGGTGAAGTTTTAAGTTTCGGTTTTTGAGTGTTTTTAGAAATAAAATTTCGCCCGACTGTTCTTCTTTTATGAATTGAATAATGAGGACTTTTTTATCACGTCCTAATGTTCGAATGGCGGTTCCGATTGCGGAAGTTGTTTTGCCTTTGCCGTTGCCTGTGAGGACGAGGATCATTTTGTTTTTGTTTTGGAGTCTCGCTTAGAGTGAGGCCTGTCGACAGGCAGGTTTTCTAAGCGCTTAAGCCGCTTTCTTCATTGTTGACAACCCTTCCAAGTGGAATTTTTGTTTTGTCATTTCTTGATATTTACCCAATAGGGCCGCTGATTTTCTTTCCGCCATTTCGGCGAGATCCTTCTCTTTTTCGCCGCTGATTTTTTGGCCTGTCATGGCTTCTATTGTCATTAAGAGGGCTTGTACGATTTTGTCTTGAACCATCTGTTCTATATTGCTCTTTTGTTGTGTTTCGGTTGCCAAATTCACTTCCCTTTCGCCGGCTTTGTTGACGAATCTTGCGCGATTGTAACGGTCGTTTTTATTGCTACTTATCGTTCTTTCTTGCAACAGCTCGGTTTTGATATTGTCTATTTCGCTTTTTTCGACTCCGCCGCGTCGAAGTTGTGCCATATCCATTGTGTGGAACTCCTCTTCTTTTGCCGTTCTTTGATCTACAGTTACCTCTCCATCGGTTAAGTCATGAATCATCGTTGCTTTTTCTTCTGCTTCTTTGCCGGCTTTTGCTCCGAGTGTTTTCGCTTGTCTTTTCCCGGCGTCGGTTACTCCGAGTACCATTTGCGCTTCGTAAGTTTTCTTTGCCATGATGTCTGCCAACATTACCGCTTCGCCCGACTGAGTCCCGCCGAATACCATCCTGAGTTTGTCTCCGAATATCGACATGCCTTTTTCTGTTTCCAGGACGTCTTCCCATTCTTTTGTGCCGGATTCGTTTTTGGTATCTTTTTCGAGAGCTTTCAAGAGGACGATTTTGTCTTCCTTGTCCAAATTGAAAAAGTCATTATTGGCATCTTTTGTTTTTTGCGGCAAAGCTTCGTATCTGTCTGCGAGATTTTTACGATCTTTGCCTTCCATCAAATGGTATGCTTTCAAATAATTCGCCTGTTCGTCGTAGCTTAAGTGTATGAACTCTTCCATCATTTTCGGCCACTCTTTTGCAGATATTTCTCTAGGTGAGTTTGTAATGAGTTTTAAGTATTCCTGAGCAATAGGGTTGTCTTTTTGGTGCTCCATTTTCTCGAATGAAGCCATTAAGGCTTTTCTTTCGCTGTATCCCAAATCTTCATGCCATTTTTGTTCGTGATCTTGAGTCAAAGATTTTGGCAGTGCTTCGAATTTGGCTTGCAGTTGTCTTCTTTCGGGCAGGTATTCGGTTTCCAGTACATGTTGCGCGTATTTTATCTCGTCAAAGTTTTTTCTTTCGCGTATCCATTTTTTAAATTCAGCCGCCGGTTTTTTGCCGAAAAGTTTTTCGTTTTGGTCTATTCCTTCTTCGTAAGCTTTTATCATTTCATCGTACTCTTTTTGCAATTTATCCAAAGTTTCCCTGAAAGAGTCTTTTTCGAGGTCGCCTTTGTCCACCATTTTGAAAAATTCTCCTTGTACGGCTATCGGAGCTTTTATGGCGTCTTTGTAAGTCGTTTCGGTATCTTTTAGAACATCATATCTTGTTTTACCCAGAGAGGCTCTGCCCATCTCTTTTTGTATCGCTTTTATATATGCTTTAAATGTGCGGGGGGATTGCGATTTCAACTTCTCGACTCTTTTTTTATGTTTCATCTCTTCCGGTTTGATCTTATCCATGTGTGCCAGTTCCTTGGCGCCTTCTTTCGGACTCAAAGTTTTTATATGCTTGAGCCATCCTTGCGATAAATCATTCCCCAAAATTTCATCTTCATCCTTGTCCCTCATCCCTGTAAGTTTTTTCTCCGCTTCTTTTAAAATAATCTCTTTTAATAGTGCCTCCGCGCGTTCAATTTGAGAGTCGTTTTTCAATTCTCTTGTCTGTATTGCTCGGTCCAATTGGTCAAGCTCGGCACTTTCTCCCTTGAGCGCTTTTTGGGTTGCCCTGATGGAGCTAGATAAATCGGCTAGTTTTTCTTGTCGAAAACCATCGTTATTGTTTGCGGCTTCCAAATGCTTGCCAAGTCCGCGGAGAATGCCGTCTTCTCTCCTGATAATATCGTTGGAATCGCGATCTTCGAGGGCTTCTGCGGGCATTTCGTATGATTAAATATAGAGCGTTACAATACCTCTTTTTGCCAATAAGTCAAGCGTTGTTTCAGGTTAGGCAACGGAACAAGCCGAGTAGCTACATTGTGGGCAGTGCATGCAGCCTTCATTCATTATCAATTTGCTTCCGCAGTCCGGGCATTTTCCTTCCTTTTTGACTTCCGCTTTTGATTGCGCGATATAGGTTGAGGTTTTGATTGTCTGATGTTCTCTTTCGGAGATTTTTTTGCCTTTCACCTCTCCGATATTCAAAACTTGGTTGTCGCGACTTCCATCTCTGTAAACTGTGATACCCTTACATCCCATTTTGTAAGCCATTATGTAAGATTTCTCGATGTCTTTGGTGGTGGCGTAATGCGGGAAGTTGACCGTTTTGGATACCGCTGAATCTATATATTTTTGTGCCAATCCTTGAATTTCGACATGCCATTCCGGTGTTATGTCTTGCGCCGTTACGAAAACCTTTTTTGTGGATTCCGGTATCCCTTCTATGTCTTGTATAGAGCCGAGTCTTGCGATTTCCCTCATGAGATCTTCAGAGTAAAATCCTTTTTCTCTGGCAACTTTTTCAAAATATTTGTTTGTGTAAATCAATTCTGTGCCGTCCATGACGTTTTTGATGTATGAAATTGCGAAGTTCGGTTCGATTCCGCCCGATGCCTCGGCGATCATGCCGATTGTTCCTGTTGGAGCTATCGTTGTTTGACATGCGTTTCTGATTTTTATGCCTTTTTTCTCGTAAGAACTGCCTTTCCATGTTGGGAATACGCCTCTTTTTTCGGCAAGTTCGACAGATTTATTTTCAGCTTCATCTCTCATGAATCCCAAGATCTTTTCCGTCATTTTCATCCCTTCTTCGGAGTTGTATGGAATATCCAATCTATATAGAAGATCTGCGAATCCCATGATCCCAAGTCCTATTTTACGTGAGTTTCTGCTGACTTCTGCGATCTTGGGGATTGGGAAGTTGTTCATGTCTATTACGTTGTCCAAGAAATGTACCGACGTGTGTATTATTTCTCTGAATTTGTCCCAATCGATGTCATCTCCCGCTACGATTTTGTTTAAGTTTACCGAGCCCAAGTTGCATGATTCGTAAGCTTTCAAAGGTTGTTCTCCGCATGGGTTGGTGCTTTCGATCGGACCGGTGTGCGGGATTTTGTCCGCTTTGTTCATCGTATCTATAAAAATCACTCCCGGATCGCCGTTTTTCCATGCCATGTCGAGGATCAGATCAAAAACATGTCTTGCAGGTAAAGTTCGGATCGGTTGACCGTTTCTTGGATTGCAAAGCTCATATTCGGTGCCTTTTTCAAGTGCCTCCATGAATTTATCCGTGATCGCTACCGAGATGTTGAAGTTCGTCAAGGTCACCATGTCCGATTTCATCGTGATGAAGTCCAAAATATCCGGATGATCTATTCGAAGTATGCCCATATTTGCTCCTCGTCTTTTCCCGCCTTGCTTGATTACATCTGTTGCAATGTCGAATACTCTCATGAATGAAAGTGGGCCGGACGAGACGCCCGTTGTTGATTTAACGCAGTCGTTTCGCGGGCGTAGGCGTGAGAATGAGAAGCCTGTGCCGCCCCCGCTTTTGTGAATGAGAGCGGCATTTTTTACGGCTTCAAATATCTCCTCCATTGAATCTCCCACGGGTAATACGAAACAAGCTGAAAGTTGTTGAATATCTGTTCCTGCATTCATCAAGGTTGGTGAATTTGGCAAGAATTCCAAGTTAGTCATCAATTTGTAAAATTTCTCTTCCGTTTCCTCTTGATTCCCGGTTTTGTAATTTTTCTCCGCCGTTGCGATATTTTTTGCTACTCTTCTGAACATATCTTCCGGAGACTCTTTTATTTTTCCGTTCTCGTCTTTTAAAAGGTATCTTCTTTCCAAAACCTGTAGAGCGTTCAAGCTTAATGGTAGGGAAGTGGTTTTCCCCATGATTGCTTTCTGCTGTTCCCTTATTTCAGACCTTTTTTGTCTATAAAGTATGTAGGCTTTTGCGGTTTTGGCGTGTTTGCGTTCGATCAACATGTTCTCAACCAAGTCTTGTACTTGTTCGACAGTTGGGTTGCTTTTGCCCTTGAAAAGGATGTTTAAAAGTTTCTCGATTTCGATTGATATGTTTTCCGCGATCGTTCTGTCTTGTCCGCCAACTGACTCCGCCGCTTTCCAAATCGCCTCCGTGATTTTCTCGCGGTTAAAATCCGTAACGCTACCATCTCTTTTGATGATTTTTTTCATGATTTATATTTGTTTAGGTGGTTTTAGGTAGATTTTTTGTCACAACAAACCAGGGCTCCTTTCGAGCTTTCCTGTAGAGTGGTTTCTTATCCCTTGGCCACTATATATTGTGTGTCTTTGTCTGACGAGCCACAATATATTGATGTTGGTCCGTGCTTGCAAGACTTATTTTGAAAAGCGAATTTACAGTTTTTTGGAATGGGGTTTGAAATAACTTGCAACCGGTAGTTGATGATTTTTTGTACGCAAAAAATCATTACTATGCGACCATTATCGTACCATCCCCATTATCTGATAAATCAACTTTGCCGCGGCGAAGTCGGAAGATTTCTCGTTTTTGTTCGGGGCCAATTCGACGATGTCGAAGCCGACGATTTTTTTTGTTTTTGCAACTTCTTTTATGAAATCTAAAACTTCGTACCATGTTAGTCCTCCCGGTTCAGGGGTGCCGGTTGACGGGAGTACTGATGGATCGAATACGTCGAGGTCTATTGTCAGGTAAATTTTGTCGGTTAGAAGAGAGATGGCTTTTTTAATCCAATCTTTTTTGCCGTGAATATCTTTTGCGAAGAATACTCTTTTCTCATCAATTTTTTCGGAAGTGTCCATGCTGCGAATTCCAACTTGAACGACTTGTGCGACTTCTTTGGCGCGAGCCATTATGCATGCGTGATTGTGAGATGATCCCAGGTATGTGTCTCGCATGTCGCTGTGTGCGTCCAGTTGTAATACCGAGATTTTTTGTTTTTTCGCGTGCGCTCTTATTGCTCCTATACTTACCGAATGTTCGCCTCCGAGTAGAACCGTTGTTTTATTGTTTTTCAAATGATCCGAAACTCTTTTTTCGACCTCTTTTGACATTTTTTCGGGAGAAGATTTTTCGCTAACCGGCTTATCCGTAAAAATACCTTTTTTATAAGGTTCAGAGCCGGTGTCTATGTCGTAAAGTTCCATGTTGCACGATGCGTCTATAATCGCGGCAGGTCCTTTGTTGGCGCCTTTGCCCCAAGTGCTTGTTCCGTCATATGGGACAGGTACGACTACGAATTTCGCGGCCTTATAAGATGCGAAATTTTCCGGGATACCTCCAAAATTTGATTGTTTGGTCATGTGAAAGTGATTTTTATTTGGAGTTTCGTTGGCACGAAACTAACTTATTTATATAAGTCACGGAATCGCTTCGCTTTCCGTGACTACCACCCAAATAGTTTTCCTACATCATCGGGCGTTTCTCGTTTTCTTATTAAGGTTACGTCGCCATTTTGTACGATAACTTTTGCCGGGGCGGCGTTGAGGCAGTGATGATTCGTGAAGCTGTCTTGATAGTTTCCGGTGTTTAAGAACGCTATATATTGAGGAGTGCCGTTTTCCAGGTCTTCAAGTCTTGGAAGCAGAATGTAATTGCCGCCGGCGGTATATTTGTCGTCGGAATCGCATGAAAGTCCTGCCAGCCAGGTTCTTGTAAGTTTTTTGTTTCTCGCGTTATTGACCGGTACGAGGTGCCATTGTTTGTGGATTGCCCAGGTGTCTAGCATGTGAGTTTGGAAGCTGCCGTCTATTATGTACCATTTTTTTGCCGATGCTTTTGGAATAAGTTTTTCCGAGACGATTGAGAATACTGTGATTTGCGCCGGTGCCGCTACGTGACTGCCCCATTCGCATATTATGTTTGGTGGTTGCAGTTCGTTTTCCGTGCAATATTTTTCTAAAAATCTTACTATCCTGTATACGATGCTTTTCATCGGAAATAATTTTTTCTTGTGAAAGTTTCCCGGGAATCCTCCGCCAATATCTATCGTGTCCAACGATGGGTTGGTTTTCTTAAGTACGCTGAAAATTTCCATTGCCTTTTGAAGTGGTCTTATAACGTCTTGCTCTTTTCTTATTTCAGATCCGGTGTGGTAGTGAAGCATTGTTAGATTTCTGATTTTTTCCGCCGAGAAAAGTTCGTCGATTGAAATACCGTGTCGTTCGAATTTTTTGTCCCAATATGAATCAACTTTTACTCCAAGATCTACACGTAGACCGATTTGTCCGCGGAATTTTCGTAAAAGTTCCAATTCGGAAAGATCTTCAATGATCGGGACGATGTCGAGTCCGTTGCTTTTCAGTTCCGCGATTAGTGCAAGGTATGGTTCCGTTTTCGGGCCGTTGCAGACAACTTTTATATGAGAATTGAATCTGTGTTGTTGCCAAAGGCGTTTAACCACCCAAAGTTCGTTTGCGGATGTGATTTCAAGATTGCCGCCTTCGCTTATGATTGGTAATACAAATTCCCGGTTTTGGTTAACCTTCATCGGGTAGTGGTAGTAGAACTGTCCTTTATATTTGTATTCGCGGATTGCGTCGTCGAATGTGTCTATCAAATCTTCCACTCTTTGTTCGATGACGTAAGGCATCATGATTTTGAGCGGTGTGCCGAACTTTTCCGCGATTTCGCGGACGTTGTATTGATAATTGCCTTCGTTAATTAGCAGGTCGCCGTCTTTTGATATGTCGAAGTATTGAGTGTTTAATTCTTTTCGTCCGAGCTTCCAGAACTTTCTGAAGTTGTTCGAATTTTTCTTCCGGGCAGATTTATTTCCCACCTGCTTATATTTTTTTTAGAACAGAATTGATATAGCAGTTTTATTTTTTCAGTGCAAGAAGATTTTTTTGAAATAGTCTAAACGTTGAAATGACAGGCTGTCCGACAATGAACCTTTTAAAGAAAACTCATTGTTTTTAAATTTGCTTAATGATTCGCTATGCTTTTTGCTATCTGTTCCACAGAATAACATTTTACGCGTCAATCCTTCGCTTGTTTAGGACCGTCCTCCAATTTCATTGTCGGACGGTCTGGCTTATTTCCGCATAATCTTTTCGTATGCGGTTAAAGTTCCGATTATCAGTGCGGATGCAAAATAGGGGAGAATATCTGTGAGTTTTTTTTCTTCTTCTGTGTTTTCTATTTCGATTAGAGCGGGTGTTTGTGTTTCCAGGTCTGTCGTGGCCTCTTCTTGTGTTGTGTTTGCCGTGCCTTTTGCTGGAAGAGTCCATTGCCATCCGTTTTCTGTCAGTGTGAAGCTTTTATCTTCTTTGGAATCTTCGTATGCGATTTTTTCGATCTCTTCGTCTTGGGAGATAATTCTCACTTCATCGGCGGTGTTGTTTAAAGTTATTCCCGATTCGGAGTCGGTGATTATTTTATATTCGGACGGATATAAAATTCCGGACAATGCGTACGGCTTGCTTCCTTCTTTGCCGTCATCCAAAAAATAGCCGGCAAGATCGATTGCGGTGTCGGATGTGTTTGCAATTTCTATCCATTCTAATCCGTCGTCGGATCCTTCCGGATTCGGGAATACTTCCATTATGGTCGGCGGCGAGCCGCTTGCGTTGTTCCAAGCGAGTCCTTCATATGATTTTGCGATTTGGATTGTGATTGCCGGGTCAAGATTTTCATCCAAAATTCTTACCTCATCATTTTCGTTGTTTATTGAAATTTCTGTTTCCGAGGATTTTAAAATTATCTCGCCGAGAGGTTGGATCGAGATTTCGTTTAGGCTATATGGGCTATTTTCGCCTTCTTTGTCGTCCAAAAAAAGGTCGTCGAGATGGACTTCTTCGTTCGATGTGTTTTTAATTATAACGTACTCTTCTCCGAAATCTTTGCCTTCGGGATTTGCCATAATTTCAACAATTTCGATTTGCGCGGGAATGTCGAGCATATCCGTTTACTAACATACGGATGTTAAAATTAGGTTAAAAAGCGAAGTTGCGGGTTTTATCGAAGTTTGACAACCAAATGGCCGCGGAAATAGTCCGGGATTACGATATCGGTGTAATTCAAAATGTAATCCAACGCGGCATCATATTTCGCTCTCAGAGTGCTTTCCGGGTCTGGACTTAACGAATATGTGTAGTAGTCGAAAATAATATATCCGTATCCCAATGCTTTCAATCTTGTTGTCAGAAGATCCGGATCCCTTTCAATATATAAACAGTTGAAGTCGTCCAAATATTGATCGTTGTAAGTTCTCCAAAAATTGTCTTCGATGTAGTAATTTAATGCGGTGCCAACTTTCCATATCAAGTCGTTTTGTCCGTCTTGATCGGTTTCGAAAAGGTCGTGGACGTCGAGAGCGTATGTGAAAATACTGGTTATGGCCTGATCTTTGTTAACGGTATCGGCTGTGTAAAGCAACAATGTAGCTTTGCCCAAGTTATCCAATCTGAACATCAAAGACGAGATGAGAAAGATTGTCACGATTATTTTTATCGCTTTGTTCCCGAATTTGAAGTCTTTTTCATAGTTATCTGTCAAAACCGCCACGAGAAGCGCAAGCAGTGCAAATCCGCTTATGCCGTACCAAATCACTCCGTTTGCGGTTATCAGCCAAATGAACCAATAGATTGCGGTTCCCATGGCGAGGAGTTTCACTTCATGATTTTTAAAGTGGTCTCTTTTTACAAATAAAATCAATCCCGGTATCAATGCCAAAAAGATCCATCCGATATCAACGTAGATTCCTGATACTCCGTCGTCATTCATGGTGAGATGCCATGGCAGGGTAATGATTCTTTGTACAATTGGTGAGTAGCCGATATATCTGTCCATTTCCTCATGCAGACCGGTGTTTTCGCATAAGTCCCTATCGAGACCGTACTCTTCTTCCAACATTTGATAATCTATTGTCGGTTGCGCCGATTTTCCGCCCACCAAGAGTCCCGGATTTAACGAATGGTTTTCGGTGTAGTTTTTTATCATCCACGGCATGAAAACCAGCAAGCTTGTTGCGACCATGATTCCCGGGAAGGTCAGTTTTTTAATTGAGCTTCTGTCCGTGATGAATTTTATTATTAGCGGTATTAAAGATATTCCCGCTAAGGCGAGACCGATTATTTGAGCATATTCTCCCGTGATTCCGTAATCACTTCCTATGTTGACTGTGCCTTGAGTTATAAACAGGCCGATTGCCAACATGATGCCGCTTATCAAGCCCGAAATTTTAAACTCTTTATATAAAAGGATAACAAACAGGGTCATGATTAACATCATCGATGTGATTTTTATTCCGAAACAAAATCCCAAAAGAGCGCCGGCTATGCCCAGGTAGACCAGTTTTTCTCGTTTGTCCGACGAATTCAACGCTTTTATAAAGCTTATTATCGAAATCGTTCCGATTGCGAGATGGGCGAGGTCCACCTTGTTATCTTCGGCGGAGTGAAATAGCATCATCGGAGTTAAATAAATCGCCGCAATTGCCATTAATGTTGAACCGAACGAAGAGTATTTTCTTATGAGTATGTAGAGTGCAACGAGAGCTATAAGCGATGGATAAAATCCCGTGAGGTTGAGTGCGATTGTGATCCAATCAAACATGACAAATCCGAGGTTTGTGATAAGTTCCCAATAATATACGCCGCCGGTTTGAATCAAGCTTCCCGATTCGGAGACTCTTTTTGCGATGTTTACATATTGGTTCATGCCGTCCCAGCCTCTCGGTAGCGGGGAGATGTTGTCTATGAAATTTGCGGATATCGCTACCGCTAAAATTGCCAATGTCAGGAGGCTGAAATTGAGAGCTTTTGTTTCCGCGATATATTCGTATTTGAAAGTTTTCTTGAGGATTTCGAAGGAGGATTTCCAACTTATTGCCGTTAATATTATGAAAGCCGTTACGGTTGCGACTTGGTTATATTGTCCGACGCTTGCGAGTATAAAAGTTATAATTGCGGTTATCGCGAGCCCGAGTCCCAGAGAAATTATCAATGTTTCTTTATCGAGTTCGTTTTTCTTTATTAAAAATTTGAGCAGAGTGTTGCCGATAGACATTGTTACCAAAGTTATCAACGAAAGAATCAGGATGATTGCGACACTTTTTGTTATAAGACCAAATTGGATATCCCAGAAAGTCGGCATTACGAAATATTTTTGCAGTTCTTGCGGGATCCAGTCGAAAGATTCCCTTGTGCCTTCCAATGAAGATTGACTTACCGCAATAAGCGTTTGATCATCTTCTATGACGGATGTGTCGGCGACCATGACGAGCTCTTCTTCGGATTGATCATAAAAAAGGTTATCGCCGGTATAAAAAGACGGAGATACAACATAAAAAGCGAAATTTCCCATTATATATATCAAAATTCCCAATATTGCGACGATTCGTAATGCGGTTAATTTAAACCTTAATATCGTTTGATCGTTGTTGAACCATTTGTATAAGGCGTAGCAACCGTATGTCAGAGGTATCAGAAGTATGAAAAACACCCATTTCTCAAAAGATAACCAGCTTCCTTTGAAGTAGGCGTGATTTGTGAAGTAATAGTATATGACAGCAGAAATCCACGATAACGCAACTACATTTTTAACGATTTTTAGATACATGTTGTTTGTTTAGGCTGGGGCAACTTTATTTCCTTCTGTTCCGGAAGTCAATGCGGCCGTATTGACATTGGGATGTGCGTAGTCTAGATTTTCATTGTAATTTATTAAATCAAAACTTTTAGACGAGAGTTCGATAAACTTAAACCATAGTCTTATAGTGCTAAGTTCATAGTTCTAAGTTCCAAGTCCTAAGGCATAAGTTTCAAACAGAGACCGTTCTCTTGTTCTAGGGGTGGTAACCGAAAAATCAAAATGGGTACAACCGCGTATATTGTATTGCTGGCTATAGGGCTGGCTGTTGGTGGAGGGGTGGGTTTTTATATCAGAAATAATCAGAAAAAACAGGAGGAGATGAAGGCCGAGGAGGAAAAGCAACGCATACTTCGTGATGCCGATGCAAAGGTTAGGGAGTTGCTTTTCGAAGCCAAAAATGAAGCTTGGAAAATCCAAGAAGATGCCAAAAAAGAAGAACGTGAACGAAGGACTAAATTACAGGCTGTGGAAGAGAGGTTGGTGAAGAAGGAGGATGCTTTGGATCAAAGACTTGATGGTGCCGAGAAGTTAAAGGAGGAACTTGAAGGTAAAATCAACTCTGTAAAACAGCTCAAACTCGAAGTTCAAGCGATTTACGAGCAGCAAAAAGGTCAACTTGAGGAGGTTGCAAAATTGAGCAAAGATGAAGCCAGGCAACTTCTTTTGAAAAAAGTTGAAGAGGAGTCCAAAGATGAGATAGTCGCTTATGTTAAAAAACTTGAAGTTCAGCTGAGAGAAGAGGCTGACGGCAAGGCGAAACATATTATCGCTGACGCGATCCAGAAATATGCCGCCGAAACTGCGGTTGAATCTACGGCTACGATAGTGGCTTTGCCAAACGATGAAATGAAAGGTCGTATTATCGGTAGGGAAGGTAGGAATATCAATACTTTTGAAGAGATTACGGGTGTTGATGTGATAGTTGACGATACGCCAGGTTCGATAATCATAAGCGGTTTTGATCTTGTCAGGAGATATATTGCGAAAATCGCTTTAGAAAGACTCGTAGAGGATGGAAGAATTCATCCGGCTAGGATTGAGGAGATGGTTACTCGTGTCAAAGAGGAGGTTAATACTTTGATTAAAGAATTGGGAGAAAAAGCGGCTGTCGAGACAGGCGTTGTTGGTTTGCCAATGAATCTGATCAAAATACTTGGTCGTTTGAAGTTCCGTGTCAGTTACGGGCAGAATGTTTTGAAACATTCCATGGAGGTTGCGTTTTTGGCGGCGCATATGGCGACAGAGCTTAAGGCTGATGCGAATATATGCAGGAAGGCGGGCTTGCTCCATGATATAGGCAAGGCCGTGGATCACGAGATTCAAGGCCGTCATGCTCTTATCGGTCGTGATATTTTGAAAAAATTTGGCATAACGCCCGAAGTGATTCATTGTGTCGAGGCTCATGAAGGTGATGTCGAAGCGGAGAGTCTTGAGGCTAAAATTGTTCAAGCGGCGAATTTGATTTCCGTTGCGAGACCGGGTGCCAATAGGGAAAATCTTGATAACTTCTTAAAGAGGCTTGATGAAATCGAAAATGTTGCGGACTCTTTTGACGGTGTTAAAAAATCTTACGCCATTCAGGCCGGCAGAGAGGTTCGCATATTTGTTGATCCCGAGAAGGTTGACGATTTGCAAGCCATAAAACTGTCGCATGAAATAGCCAAAAAAATCGAAAACGACTTGAGATATCCGGGACAGGTGAAAGTCGAGGTTATAAGGGAAAGAAGGACCGAGATTTTTGCGGAGTAGCAGGTCGGAGCGGAGCGAACGATCTTAGGCAGTGTTCACATATATTTTTTACGATGGTTGGCGCATAACATGTCTGGATTCACGACATGAGGAGCGCGCAGACCGTCCGACAATGAAATTGGAGGACGGTCCTAAACAAGCGAAGGATTGACGCGTAAAATGTTATTCTGTGCAACAGATAGCAAAAAGCATTGCGAATCATTAAGCAAATTTAAAAACAATGCGTTTTCTTAAAAAAGTTCATTGTCGGACAGCCTGAAACGACGAGTAACACAGAAGACAGATGTGTTATGCCTCAACCCGAAGGGAAGCTACAGATTTTGTGTATTTCTGCGTTACTCCTCCTTGTAATACTTTCCAGTATCACTTCGTCGTCGTGCCTTGAACTGCACAAAATCTGTAGCTTCCATCTGCAAAAAATATATGTGAACACTGCCCAGGACGGTCTGTTATTCTCTCGGAGGATCTATCGCTACATGCCAATTTAATTGGGTCGGTTCCCATAGCGGCATGATTGTAATTCCTGTTTCTTCTTTCATGGGTTCGGCCATGGCGATTAACGCTCTGCCGATCATTGCGAGCAATATCGGTCTCGTATTTGCGCCAAATCCTTGCGAGGGGAGAAGGTCGCCGGGTTTTATTTGCAAATTCCCTTCCCGGTCGTACATTGCTCCCGCGAATCTTACCATGTGCGAATTGTCGGTGCCGTAAGACCCGATATCCAATGCTGTTCCGAGCGAATGTGGAGGAAGGTTGGGAGTCGTGGGATATCCTTGAATAAGTCCTTCATATGTTTGATCGAATCTTCGAAATGCTCCCGATGTTTTTATCGCCATGATGTGCGGTATTTTTGGGAAGTCGGTGTATCCGTATTTTGCGGGATTTTCGTTAAATCGGTCTATTTGATCGTTTACAAGTGCTATTAAAGTTCCCATTATGGGCACGAATTCTCTTCTCATGTATAACGAGTTCGGATTGTTTTGTGTGCCTTCCCAATAGCCGACTTGTTCGCAAAATATCGGGAATTTCGGATCGTTTTCGGGGATGCTTATCAAGACGCCGGATTTTTTCGCTCTTTCCAGATATTTATCTTGAGCGGCTTGACCTCTTTCATACATTGATTTTTTCCGACCGATGGATCGTCTGAAATCGGCTACGAACTCTTGTCCGAGCGCGGATTCGAAATTATCTATGAGTTGTTGAAGTTGAGCCTCGGTTCCCCAATTCGCGCCTTTCGTACGTTCGCCTGTTTGATCTAAAATTTCCTTCGCTTTTTCGACCACTTCGGGATAAGTTTCGTGAGTTATTTCAATTTCTTCGTAAGAGGGGCGAGTGCTTTCGGTGGGATGTTTTTCTTTATCCGTAAAATGTGGTATCGCGGCTATTGCCAATGGTAGCGCCATCACTGTTATTTTAAGTGCTTTTTTCGTGGTTTTGCGAATCGCGGTTATGCCCATTGCCAATGCCGTTGCGAGGATGGTCAGAATTCCCGATGCGGTTTTCGGGAGTATTGATGTTTCGGTTTCGACGGTTTGCTCCGTGGGTTTTGGCGTTTTTTCTCGTTTCGCATATGTATCCAAAAATTCGCTTTCGGTTTTTCCCGCCAATATCGCACCTGTTGCGAGTGTGCCGGGTACATATTGAAATACGTCCGTTCCCACGCGGTCTTCTCCCATCGAATGTCCCAATATGCCGAGCCATATATCCAATTCGTATGGCGGGTTGCCTATGTGTTTTTTTATTTCATTATCCGATAATCCGGCGAATCTTTCTATGCATCTTCGTATTCTTTCCGGACCCGCGTTGTATGCGCTTATTGCCGCGATTTCCGTGAACATCGTTGATGAAAATGACAAATCTATTGTTGAGAGTCGTTTTTCCAATAAAAGAAGGCTCGGGTGCATATTTTCTTCCGTTTGTTTAAAGTATGCGCAGAACAGTTCCGTTTGTACGAAACGGTTTTGCCATTCCGATTCGAAGTTGCCGACTTCACCGGTTCTTATTTGCGAGCCGAATTCGGGATGTTTGTTTACGTATCTTTTTGCGAGTTTGAATGTGCCGGGTAAGAATTGGTATATGCCATGTGCATCCGCTGATGATTTCGCGTCCTGGTCGAATAAACTTTCGTTCATTCCGAATCCGAGCGCAAGTTCGAGCGGTATTCCATAAGCTGTCGTTATTCTTTCGATGCCTTCGGCGACTGTCATTTCTTCACCGTTGAAATATCTTTTGTCGCTTATTCTTGCGCTTAAATTTTCTCGCGCCAGTTCGACTCTGCTCGATAATGTTTTCCCATTTTCGGACGGGATGCCGGCTGTTCCGACGAACGGATATGAAGATAATTCGGAATTTTCCGGTATTATCGCGTTGTTTCCAAGTAGCTCTCTCCTGTTTTGGTCGTGCCATGTTTGTTTTTTCTCTTTCGACAGGCTTTCCCAGCCTGCCGGATAATCTCTCTCGTTGAGGATATTTCCGTGAGTATCGTAATAGTATGATTTTCTTGGATTTCCTCCGTAAGCCCTGATGAAAGTTTGTACGAATCTTCTCATTATTCGGGACGGATCTCCGGTTTCTCGATATGTCGTGGTTCTTATGACGTGAGATAATGTATTTTCATCAAAATTACTGTCGGGCTTGCCAAGCGGTAGCATGTCCGTTCCAATTTCGTCTACGATTTCTTCTGTTAGTGGTTGGCGGGTTAAAGTTTCTTCGCGATTTGTTTTTATCACCGTGCATGCGTGTATACTCGCGCTTATTAATGCGATAAAAGCTAAAAGTTGCGTTGTCGGTAATCCCGGAAGTTCGGATAATTTTGGTAATTCGAAACTGCGGGGCGGTGTTTTTTTCGGTTTTTTCTTGGGGCCCAATTCTCCCACAAGCCAATTTTGTCTTTGTGCCCTCATTGTTGTTATTGAAAGGGTGCTACGGTAACACCTTCTTATCATGCCGTCAACCTCCCTTGTGGAATTTGCTTGACCGCTTGTGTCCTATTTACATAAAATTAGCACTGCTCTTTCCGGAGTGCTAATAATTTAACCAAAATATAGGTATGACTAAACTCAAACCGCTTTCCGACCGGTTGGTTGTGAAAAGGCTGGAGAAGGACGAAGTTACTCCTTCCGGCATAGTGTTGCCAGATACGGCAAAAGAAAAACCCGACGAGGGCGAAGTTATCGCCGTTGGTCCTGGCAGACTGAACGATAAAGGAGAGAGGATTAAGATGGATATTAAGGTCGGGGATAAGGTTTTATTTACAAAGTATGGACCGACTGAAGTGAAAGTTGATGGGCAGAAGCTTTTGATTCTAAACGAGAGCGACGTTCTTGCGATTATCTAAATACTCAAAGTTCTAAGTTCAAATCTCTAATCTAACAAATCATGTCCAAACAAATTGTATATGGCGACGATGCTCGCCAACAACTTTTATCAGGAGTAAGAAAACTTGCCGACGCGGTTCGCATTACCATGGGACCGAAGGGCAGGAACGTAGTTCTCGACAAGAAATATGGTTCTCCGGTTATTACAAATGACGGTGTCACTATCGCGAAAGAAATAGATCTTGAAGACAAGTACGAAAACATGGGTGTCCAGCTCGTTAAAGAGGTTGCGACCAAGACTAATGATGTTGCCGGTGATGGTACCACGACAGCTACGGTTTTGGCTTACGCTTTGATTTCCGAAGGCGTGAGAAATGTTGCCGCCGGCGCCAATCCGATGGGTATTAAGAAGGGTATTCAAAAGGCTGTCGCTAAGGTTTGTAAGAAGCTGGAAGAGATGAAAAAGGATATCTCTACAAAGGAAGAGATCGCGCAAGTCGCTACCATTTCAGCTCAGGATCCCGAGGTTGGAAAATTGATAGCGGAAGTTATGGAAATTGTCGGTCACGAAGGTGTTATTACGGTTGAGGAGTCTCAGACTTTCGGTCTTGATAAAGAAGTTGTAGAAGGGATGCAGTTTGATAACGGTTATATTTCTCCTTATATGATTACGGATACGAATTCGATGAAGGCTGTTTATGAAGATGTTAAAATTCTTATTACCGATAAAAAAATCGGTTCCGTTCAAGAGCTTCTTCCGCTTTTGGAACAGGTTGTTCAAAGTGGTAAAAAAGAGTTGGTTATTATTGCTGAAGACGTTGAAGGTGAAGCTTTGGCTACTCTTGTTGTAAATAAACTGAGAGGTACTTTCAGCGTTTTGGCCGTTAAGGCGCCGGCTTTCGGAGACAGGAGAAAAGAGATTTTAAAAGATATTGCCGCGTTGACCGGGGCGAAGGTGATTTCCGATGAGATTGGTTTGAAACTCGAAAGTGCGACTTTGGCGGATTTGGGCGAAGCCAGAAAAATTATTTCGGATAAAGAAAATACAACTATAGTTGGTGGAAAAGGTGAGAAGCACGATATTGAGGCCAGAATAAATGAGATTAAAATCGCTCTCGACAATACCAAGAGCGACTTTGATAAAGAAAAATTGGCTGAAAGATTGGCCAAAATGACAGGTGGTGTCGGTGTTGTAAAAGTCGGTGCGGCTACGGAAGTGGAATTGAAGGAGAAAAAACATAGAATTGAAGATGCTTTGTCCGCTACGAAGGCGGCTGTCGAAGAGGGAATTGTTCCGGGTGGCGGAGTTGCTCTTTTGCAGGCGATAGAAGTTCTTGATGATATGAAGGGTGATAGCGATGAAATGACAGGGGTTCATATTGTTAAAAAAGCCCTTGAGTCTCCGGTTTGGCAGATTGCTCAAAATGCCGGAGAAAAAGGTGACGTAATTGTTGAAGCTGTTAGAAAGGCTAAGCCCGGTTACGGTTATGATGCCGAGGCAAACAAGATGGTTAATATGATAGATGAAGGTATAGTTGATCCTAAAAAAGTCACAAGAAGCGCTCTTGAAAATGCGGCTTCTTTGGCGGCCATTTTCTTGACGATGGAAGGTGCGATAACTGATTTGCCCGAGAAAGATAATTGTAAGTGTGGCAGTGGCGCCGGTGCGGCGGGAGGAATGCCGGGAATGGGTGGGGGATATTAGGCATATAGTTGAGGCGGGCGCAGTGCGCGTCCGCCTTTTTCTTTTTTGCAAACTCTTTCCCGTGATGTAAAATTTCATCGCTCGGTTTTAGGTTTGGGCCTGTAGCTCAGTTGGCTAGAGCGCTTCCATGGCATGGAAGAGGTCAGGGGTTCGAGCCCCCTCAGGTCCACCAGGGATTTTTTGTGTTGTCTCTCACTAGGTCCTCGCTTACCGTTCCAGCCTGAAGCATGGAACGGTAGCGCTGTGGAGTCGTTCGAGACAACACAAAAAATCCTTGGTAGCTCACTAGGTCCTCGCTTACCGTTCCAGCCTG
>Ga0209417_1000281_pt1 | contig 132975 bp, 110 predicted proteins | sample RifGroF2_FD_184002 | JGI IMG/M metagenome (GOLD analysis project Ga0209417, IMG submission 184002) | Groundwater microbial communities from Rifle, Colorado, USA - Groundwater F2 (SPAdes) (version 2) | ecosystem: Environmental > Aquatic > Deep subsurface > Groundwater | place: Rifle, Colorado... | reverse complement strand
AGTTACCACTACAGTTGGACCAGTGAAGTCACCAGTTGTAAATGCCCATGTAGTTTTATCAGCAATTCCTAAATAGCTGTTAGTCCAAACATCTTTAACTAAGCCTGCGTCCACTTGTACATAGTAGGTAGTTTGTTGCAAAAGTTCAACTGTTGGAACTATAGTTAAAACTTTACCGGTTAACATTGCAGGAGCAAAAGTAAACTCTTCAACAACTGCATCATCAGCAGCATTGTAAAGGGTTACTTTACCAGCGCCAGCGACAACAGCTTCATTGAATGTCATAGTTAACTTAACATCTGCAGGGAATAATCCGCTATTACCTTTTGGAGCTACAACAGCAGTTGGACCAGTAACATCGTTGAATGTTTTAAACTGATATGCCAATGGAACAGTTATACCTGCATAATAATCAGGAGTTAAAGAAGTATTCTTAACAGCAGTTCCTGGAATAATAACATAGTATTCGCTGAAATTCTGAAGATTAAGAACATCACCAGCAATTGTCAGTGTATTACCATTGAAAGTTACTTTTGTTGCATCAGTAACATCAAAATTGGTGATAATTGGACCACCAAATGTTTGCTTGCGGTGTAATTGGATATTACCAGTACCAGCAACAACATCCTGATCAAAAGTAAGAACCAAAGCTGAATTCAATGGAACATTTTCAGTCATCGGAACAGTATTGGCAGGTGAGTAAGTAGTTACAAGAGGTGCAGTATTTACTTCAGTACTGAATGTCCAAACTGATCTTGAAATAGCCACTTGTTCTTTAGTATTATCGGCTGCAGATGCAAACGATCCGGCAGACATTTCTACATAGTATGTGGTATTTGGTTCAAGAGTGCTGATATTAACAGTTGCAGTACTACCTGAAATAGTAAAGGCAGCAGTTGTACCATTATCAGCAACACGCCATAACTGAACAGCATCGCCACCGGCAGCAGATTTATACAAAGCTACATACCCGGCACCAGAGGTACCAAGAACTACCGGACGATCAAAACTTACAGTCAATTTTGTTGATACAGCAATATTAGAAGTAACTGGAAGATAACTGACAACCTGTGGAATTGCATCATCCATCAAATTAAATTTGAAGGTCTTAACAGTTGTTATACCAGCATAAGGATTATTATCAGTTACGTCAACAACTGCACCTGGATTAACAATTGCATAGTATTCCTGGTTAGTTGGAAGATCAGACAAATCGCCTAATGATACCAATTTTTTATCAGTAGCATCAACAGTTGCCATCATAGCTGGTTTGGCTAAAACACCATCCCAACGGTAAATCTCAACAGTACCTGTTCCAACTTTTACATTTTCAGTAAAATACAGTTTTAACTGATCGCTCTTACCAATTACAGGAGAAGCTCCAAGTACACCAACGTTTGCAGGGTGATATCCAGCAGTAAATACAGCATCAGTTTTAGTTGCATCAACAATTGGATCAATTATATCTTCAGCGTTATAAGTGCTTACATCAGTAATTGGATTAACATTACCTTCAAGTACCTGTATCTTAGCTGGAAGTAAGGTAACTACAATCGCAGATTGAGATCCCCAATCAGTACCTACTTTTGGAGCTACAGAGATTGTATTGGCAACATTATCAACAGTGAATACTAAATCAGCAGAAGGAATTAGAACAGTATTTTTAGTCACTGTAATTGAAGCAGCGGCATAAGCTGCAGTAACAGGTAAATTACTATTTGCAGGTACCACCGCATCATAAGTAAAGATAGGTCCACTAAAATTCAAAGTAACAGGACTTGTTGCACCTAACCAGGTAGAAGTTGCAGGAGCAACAGCTTTTGCCGGAGTCCAGCTTAAGAATAAAGCAGCAGGAGAAGTAGTTACAGTACTAAATGTTGCAGCATCAGCAGCAGTTACATTGTCAGAAACATCTTCAAACTTAGCTTTAAATCCATAAGTATAGAAAGCATCTTTAACCAAAGCAGCTGCAGGAGTAATTGTAATTACATTACCTACTAAGGCAACTGTAAATGGCATCGGAGTTGTACCTTTCCTGAAGTAAACCAATGAATCCAAATCATAACTATCAATAGCACTATTATCCAGATTACGGATAGCCTCACTGAAAGTCAATGTCATTGGAACAACAGCATCAAGTACACCAGTTGCACCTTTCACAGGTGAATAAGTAACAGTTGGAGCTAAAACATCTTTAGCGGTAATGTTACCAGATAAGGTAACGGCTGCATGATCATTGCCAGCCAAATCTTCAAAAGCGTTTAGCTTAACAGATAATCTATACTGAGTAGAACTTACTAATGCACGTCCAAGATTGATCATCACATCAGCAGTTCCATTTGTAACAACATTAGCAGGATCAACAACTTCATATGCTTCATAAACCGGACCAGCCAACACTTTTTCAACAACAAATGCATCAACAGGAATAGTCGAAACTTTCATAACAGGTTCGCTGAATGTCAGTTTAATACTAAAATTAGTATTTACATTTATCGCAGGCAATGTTGGTGTAGTTGAAGACAATACAGGAGCAACATCATCTTTGGAAGTTACCATCAACGAAGTACGGAATAAACCATCAAAAGAATTAGTTGCATCACCTGCTACAACAGGAACATCGTTAACTAAACCTTTATCGATTTCAACATAATAGTTAACTAAAGTATTACCAGTAAGAGCACCAGCATAAGCATTTGTGATCAAAAGTTTTGGATTTGGAGTAGTGGCAGGATCAGCTAATAAATTCAAAATAGCCAATTCTTCCATTGTTGCAGCATTCAAAATCCTCACACTACCGGCAGCAGGACTTACAGCTTCACTAAAGATGAAAGTTAATTTGCCAGCAGCATCAAAGCTGGTTGGTAAAGTAGCAATAACCGGTTTGGTTTTATCATCAGTAATAAATACAACTTTAGAAACTGCAGACTCATTACCTGCAGCATCAACAGCAACTGCCCAAACTACATAACTTGTTTCTTCTTTTAAAGAAGTAAATTTATAAGTTATTGCAGCGGGAGCGGCGCCCGTAATCAAAGCCATTTTATCAGCTTTAACAACAGAAGTTGCAGGAGTAGCCGTGGTAGCATCACCTTCCTGAATAGTATAATATACTGTTGCTAAATTAACATTATCAGTACATGTAAAAGTTACTGTAGCTTCATGCTGACTGGTAGTTGTATTAAATACAATGTCAGTAATAGGAGCAGCAATTGAAGGAGTAACAACAGGATTCGTATAATCAGATGTAGTGAATGTATCAAAAGCTGAAACAGCATTTGTATTGTTGTCTGCATTTGCATAAATCATAGCACCGCTTGCGCCAATGGTGTATGTTGCAAGTTCAGTCATTTCACCTAATGTAACTAACGAACTATTAAGAATAGTTACTGTTTTCTTATCCGCACTAATTGTACCAATAAATGCTTTAACTCCCAAGGTACCAGCACCGGCAGTTTTTGTTAAAGTAAATAAGGTAGCAATCTGTGAATCGGTAATAGCAGAACCATCAGCATTTTTAATTGGACGTGTAAAATTAATTACGATATCACTGGTTGTGGCCACTTTTCCGTCAGGACGTTTGGTATATGCAAAAGTTGCAGTACCAGCATTTTCATCCTTTGTAGTAAAATTCCAGGTTGCATCTGAAGTAATTCCAGTATATACTCCAGGTACTACCAATCCACCCAAAGTTGCACCGGTAGACTTATCAAGGAATGAACCATCAGTAATTAACACGTAATATTTCTTGCCGGCAATCGGAGTAAAGCCAGTCGCAATACTAACAATGTTTCCCGAAATAGCTACAGTAGAAGTTTCAATGTAATTATTGGCAACAACCAAATCAGTTCCGGCAATCAGATCATTTAGTGGACCAAAAGAAGCCCTTGTTCCCGGAGTAGTTGATGTACCAGTATTTTCAATCAGGAACCACTGTTTACGTGAACCTACCAAAGGATCATATTTAATTACCTCTTCGCTAAATGTAAGACCTAAAGTAAGTGGTCCGGTTGAAGGTAATAAATCAGAATTATCAGCAGGTGAATATCCGGCAGCAATTACAACAGGCTGAGGATTCGGCAAAGTTGTAAAGGTGAAAGTAACCGTTGGATTTGAGTTTAAAGAAACGTCATCTTTAAATGCACCAACCGGAACTACCACAGAATATGTTGTATTGTATTTAATTAAGTCAGCTTTAACAACTGTTGCCAAAGTTCCTGCAGTATTCAATGTAACATTGGTTGAATTTACCGCAATAGTCTGAACAGTAGTTGTACCATCTTTAATTAAAATATCACCTGAACCTAAAACAACTTTTTCACCAATGACTAACTCTAATTTCGTGTTTAAAGCTACAGCAGTAGTACTTAAAGCAGGAGTTGCATCATAAGTATTTGCAGATGTAACAACAGGAGCAGTAATATCTTTTGAATCAAACAAGATAGTTGCAGTTGCAGCAAACTGTGCAAATGTGGCAGGAGCATAAGCTGTAGATCCCTGAACAATACCAGCAGGTAATGTGAGAGTACAAACATTTCCGGCATCAAATGCAGCAGCTAAACTAGCAGTAGTTGTAAATTCAACAGTTAAAGTATTACCACTAACACTTAAAGGAGTAACATTGGCTGTCCAAACAGTAACACCATCAGTTAATGAAACAGTATTAAATGGAGCTACACTCTGAACTTCCTTAATGTTATCGTTAAAGGTTACAGTAACCAAAACCTTGCTGGAAGTAGAAGGTGTAATGTTAACCAACTTGGTAGCAATAGGAGTTTGTGTACTTCCATTTACAGTATAAGTTGTAGCAACAATTGTAGGAGGATTAACAGGAGCAACCATGGTAAAGGTTGAAAACTTAGCTGGAGCAGCATTGCCTGTAGCATCTTTTACAGAGGCTCCGATACCATAATAGTATGTTTTACCAGTAGCCAAAGCAACAGTAGGAGTAATCGTAATTACACCTCCGGCATAGCCAGCAGTAAATGCTAAATTAGCGCCAGATGAACTTCCATCTTTCAAAGTAAGCATATCTTCAATCTGTGCAGCAGTTAAGGCTGTAAGAGCTGTACCTGCAAGATTTGTAAGAGTAGCTAAGTTATCATCAGCAAATGTAATTGTTGGATTCGCATTGGCAACCAAATTTTGAACATCACCGGAATGACTAGCTGTTAAAACTGGAGCAAGATAATCTTTTACCGAATAGGTGGTAGTAACAATTCCAGCACCTAATGCTGGTGTAACACCAGCTACATCCTGAATTTTAGCCTCATCAAAAGTAAGGTTATAATCAGCTGCATTGCTAACCAAAGCGTCAGTTGGAGTCAAAATAGCAGTAAAAGTCGCTGCATCATAAGTCAAAGTAAACGTTTTAGCTACTGCTATCTTTTTAAATGTAATTAAAGGTAACAGGTTTGTAGCATCAGCAGCAACCCAAGTTGTACCAGTAGTATTAACTTTAACAGCTTTATTGAAATCAATTTTAATAGTTGAGGCAGCAACCAAATTAGTTATTGCAGTTGCACCTACAGAACTACCATATTGTACAGTTAAAGGATCACGATCCCCAGTGGTAAGAGTAAATACCCTTTCAGTAGTAATTTTATTCGTATTGCTACTAACGTCCATAACTGCATTATTGCGTAAACGCACCGTATAAGCAGTATTGCTGGTTAATGCAGCTGTTGGAGTGAGAGTAATAACACCAGTACTGGCAGCGCCAGCAGGAGCAATTGTAAATGCTACTGCAGTATTGTTTTGTTCTAAAGCAACTACTTCAGACCAATCTGCCGTAGTACTTAATTGTTTTTGTACAGTTTCATTGAAAGTAAGAGTAATATTTGAAGATAATGATGTTGGAGTTGTAAAGGCAGCAACAACAGTTGGAGCTTCAAAATCTGAACTGGTCAACGTCCAATCCGTTTTATTGATAGGCACAATGAAAGCACCTGCACCAGCAAATGAATTACCAGCCAAATCTTTGATATAACCAGCAGGGAATACTACATAATACGCAACATTACTAGCTAAAGTCATTTGAAGATCAACAACAGTGACCCACTGATTTTCAATGCCAATACCGAATGTATTAGCAGCATCTTCAGCAGCAGTGATTTTTCTGGAAGTAATTGAACTTGACGAAACTTGTTTCACGTATGATTCATCTGAATTTTTTCGTAAGTCAAGAGTTCCGGTACCGCTTCCCATAATCTGCTCATTAAATACCATATACAATGCATAGGTAGCTTTAGCAGAATTCATTAACGTGCCTCGTGTAATAGCTGAAGGGGCAGTATTGTCAAGAGTAGTAAAAGGTAATGCAACAGGAGGAGTCAATTTAACACCCACAGTATTCTCAGATACAACCCATACTTTATAATCAGTGCTACTGGTCAATCCAGTTAGTGAAGAAGGTACATTAACACCGACATTGGCAGCAGCAACAGTAACAGCAGTACCCGTTGTAGCAACAGTCGCAGTAGAAGGAGCAGCAGCGCTGGCCAATGCAGTAAGATAAAAATATTTTCCAACTTCATCAAGAGTAACATTCAATGTTGCAGAAGTACTGGTAACAGCAGTTACACTTTTAGCGCTAATTACAGGTGCAGAATTGTCACTGGTTGAAAATTTCCAGGTAGTCTTATCTGATAAACCGCCAAAAGCATTTTTATTGGCAAAAATGTTGTCATCAACAAAGGCGCCAGCATCAACAACTACATAATAATTCGTGTTTTCACTTAAGATAGCTGTTGCAGCAACAGGAACAGTAACAGTAGCGGTTCCTAAACCAAGAAGAGTAGTTGAACCAACTTTCCCAACTTTGATGATGTCAACAATAGTACCATCTTCTTTGTAGATGTATACAGCCAGGTTATTAACCGCAGTAGGAACATTAACTGCTTCATCGAAAGGGATAACCAAACTGGCCATAGGGCCAAATGGAACATTTACAGCACCTTTATTCGGTGTAAAAAGAGTAGCAGTGGTTAATAATTTAGGTGCCACATAATCACCAATTGTAAAATCGTACACACCACTGCTTAAAGCGCCAGCAGCAAGACTGGTAATTGCACCATCAGTGATGGCTACACTGTAAACTTCACCAGCAGTAAACGAGGTAATACCGTGAGTTATTTCAAGAGTTTTACCAACAACCAAAACACTTGTAGAGGTTTTAGTCACCGGGAAAGTCTTAAACAAACCTCCGTTCTTGTAAATAACTGCTGTACCCCCAGCATCTGTGATCTGGGGCACTACATCAAATGCAACAACAAACTTTGTTGCAAAATCCGTGGGCTTTGCATTAGCGTTTCCATCTGTCGGTACTGATTTCGTCGGGTCAAAGACGATTCCGTACGCCATCTGAAAACTCAGGCCCAAGAGTAGTAAAAAAATACTAAATAGCCGAGTAAATGATTTTCTCATAGCATTTGTTTTTTAATTGAACTTAATTGATTGATTGATTGAATTTTATAATTCATTTTTATCTTTATAATTACTTAATCCGTGTTAAACCACACACTTTATATTGCAAACGTATAAAAATTATCACCAATGTACAACAATATTGACCGATAAAATAAATATTTATCAGCCAGATGCACTTATTTTCCTACCTTTTGAGAAGTTTTAACTCAACCTGAGTCAAAACATAATGAATTCATAATCTCAATTTTAAATAATTAGCTGGTATATATAGACTCTATTTGACTTACCATTCAAAATCCCCTAAAATTAAACTAATTATTGACATCAAGTCCTAAATTACAATAATTTTTAAAGGTTAAAATTTATTCCAAAATAGTTAATCTGATTACGGGGCGATATTACCTTTAACTGCAATGTTAGACATTTACAATTTAATCTACATATACCCTACTTCAAAACCTTTAAACATTCCATTTTATTCTAATTTATTCTAATTTACTGTCTGGAAAACTTATCCTTTCACAGATCAATCCAATCGCAATACTCTAAATATCCTTCTAAAAGCTTAAATTTAAGGAAAGTAATCCTTTTTTACCCTCCTGAGAATCGAATATTTTTTCAATACCTGCCATTGGTAGGCATTTTTTTATTCTTGAGGCATGAAAAGTCTATTAAAAAATCAGACAATCTGTTCTGTGTTTTATCCATGCTCAATAAAATACACCTTTTTTACAAGGCAGAAAACTTGCGCTGAAAATCAAGTTATAAAAATTAACAGTCATCAATCAACATTAATTAAAAATTAAACTACTCAGTAAAAAAGGGCAACTTCCGAAATAAATTTGACAGTTCTGAATTTAAGTATTTATTTTGTGTGGCCTAAAATAAAATAGGTCAGAAAATAAACAATCATTATTAATTATACACACCTAAAATTTATAAACGATGTCAAAAATTAAAATCGGTATCAACGGTTTCGGTCGTATCGGACGTTTTGTTTTCCGTGTTGCAGTAGCTAAAGAAAATGTAGAAGTTGTTGCAATCAACGACCTTATCGATGTAGATTATATGGCATACATGCTTAAATATGATTCTACGCACGGACAATTCAAAGGTACTGTTGAAGTTAAAGATGGAAACTTGATCGTAAACGGGAAAGCTATCCGTGTAACTGCACAAAAGAATCCAGTTGACATTAACTGGGGTGCTGTTGGCGCTGACTATGTAGTAGAGTCAACCGGTTTGTTCCTCGAAAAAACAAAAGCTCAGGGCCATATCGATGGTGGCGCTAAAAAAGTAATTCTTTCTGCTCCTTCAAAAGACGATACCCCAATGTTCGTTATGGGTGTTAACCACAAATCATACACCAAGGACATGACATTCGTTTCAAATGCATCATGTACTACCAACTGTTTAGCTCCTATCGCTAAAGTATTGAATGACAACTTTGGCATTTTAGAAGGTCTGATGACTACCGTTCACGCTACCACTGCAACCCAGAAAACAGTTGACGGTCCTTCAGCTAAAGACTGGAGAGGTGGACGCGGCGCTGGACAGAACATTATCCCATCTTCAACTGGTGCTGCTAAAGCTGTTGGCAAAGTTATTCCCGCATTGAATGGCAAATTAACCGGTATGGCTTTCCGTGTACCAACTCCTGATGTGTCTGTTGTTGACTTAACTGTTCGTTTGGCTAAAGAAACTTCTTATGCTGAAATCTGTGCTGCTATGAAAGCTGCTTCAGAAGGCGAATTGAAAGGTGTACTTGGATATACTGAGGACGAAGTTGTATCTAACGACTTTATTGGTGATGCTCGTACTTCCATCTTCGATGCAAAGGCAGGCATCCAGTTGTCTCCAACTTTCGTAAAAGTTGTTTCATGGTATGACAACGAAATGGGCTACTCAACCAAAGTTGTTGAATTGATCGAATACATGGATTCAGTAAAATAATTCTGAATTTCAGATAAAATAGGAAAGGCAGTTCGAAAGAGCTGCCTTTTTTCATTACTGCATTTTAGATTATCAAATTTAATAAACAAGATCTATCAGTCAGTTACTTTTTTTTGACTGACTATAAACGGACAGAAATGTTTGAACCAAATTAGACCACGAGAATTTCTTTTTTTCTTCGACGATATTTGCTTCAAATTCGGCGATTCGGTTGTTCACGAAAAAATCAACTAAAGCATCAGCAATACTTGATACGTCCGGTTCAACAACATAACCGATTTTGCCATCCGGGATAATTTCAGACAAACCACCCACATTTGTTACTAGCATGGGTTTATTAAAATGATACCCAACTTGGGTCACGCCACTTTGAGTCGCACTTTTATAAGGTTGCACAACCATATCAGCCGCACTAAAGTATAGGTTTACCTCATCATCAGGAATAAAGTCAGTTCGTAATTCAATCCTATCTTCCAGATTGAGTTCCTTAATTAAGGTCAAATAAGGTTCGGAACTGGAATAATACTCTCCCGCAATTAAAAGTTTAACACGAAATTCTCGTAATCGTTCATCAGCAAAGGCGTTGATTAACAAATCCAGCCCTTTATAATCACGGATAAATCCAAAGAACAGCAAATATCGAATGTCCGGATTGAGATTAAGCTTTTGTTTGGCTTCTTCAAAAGTAAGTCGTTCACCATAATTATCAAAAATAGGATGTGGGCAATAACCGGTTGCAATATTTTTACTGAATGTTTTTGCTTCTTCCAGTACGCTTTGTGACATGGCAATCAATCCGTGAATTCGCTGAATAAAATAGTTAGTCAGCAATCCATCTCCCGGACGGTGTTCGTGCGGGACAATATTATCGGCCAGACATATAATAATAGTATGTTTATTATTTCTAATTATGCCAGCGATGGTTCCAAGGCAAGGAGCCAAAAAAGGCATCCAGTAACGGATGATTACCATATCGGGTTTTTCACGTCTTATTCTTCGGCCAACCTTAAACCAGTTCAATGGATTTACTGAATTTATTGTCCGCTTGATTTTAAGATTTTCAGGGGCAGATTTATCATTGTATTGTGTTTTCCCTGGAAAGAGAAATGATGGGTATTGCAGTATAAAAGTCTCAATTTCAACATTATATCCCAGGGAAGTAAATTCCTGAGCCAACCGTTCATTGGTAGTTGCTATTCCTCCCCGATACGGATAAGCCGGACCGATAATTTTAACCGTCTTCAATATTTTTTAATTAAGTATTCTTTTAGCAAATGTGCAACATGTTTGTCAATTGGAAAAGTAAATTCTTCAGGATTTAACTTTTCGGGAGCAACCCATCTGAAAGATTGATTACCGTTGACCCAATCCGGAAAATCAAAGGCTTGTTCTGAGATGCGAAACTGAGCTGGCCCCTTAAGTTTGGCCAGATAATAAATACTTATCAATTGATAATTATCCCAATATAGCGCCTTCTGATAAAAATCGGTGGTATAAAAATGCTCGATATTTTCAATTTCCTGACCACATTCTTCTGTCAATTCTCTTCTCAGACAGTCAATGGTACCTTCTCCAAAATTCAATCCTCCTCCCGGGAATTTAGTCATTTTCACATCTAACTGAAATTCATCGGTGACCAAAACTTCCTGGTCGCTATTAATAATTAAAGCATAAACCCTGATGGTAAAACAGGAAGGTAGTTGATCAGACATGACTTTTCATTTTTTGGTCAATGTAGAAAATGATTTCCTGAACTTGTTCCGGTTCAAACCAGCAGATTTCCGGGTCGCGCCTGAACCAGGTCAGCTGTTTTCGAGCGTATTTGCGGGTATTCCGTTGAATCAGATCAGTAGCTTCATCCAAAGAACATTCGCCATCAAAAAATGAAAACAATTCTTTATAGCCAACCGTGTTTAAAGAGTTCAGTTTACGGTGCTGATACACAGTTTTAACTTCGTCCAAAAGGCCTTCTTCCATCATTTGGATGACCCGTTGATTAATTCGCTCATATAAAACTTTCCGATCTTGATTAATACCGATCTTAAGAATATGGAACGGCCTTACCTTTGTCGTATTTTTCCGGAATGAGGTATATGTCTTACCCGTCATTTGAAAAATCTCGACGGCATGCAAAAGTCGTTTTGAATTATTCAAATCAACAATCTGATAATACTCAGGATCAATTTCCAAAAGCCGGTTTCTCAATGCATCCAATCCATTTTCCTCAAACCATTCAACCACCTCTGCTCTAATTTCAGGATCAACAGTTGGGATATCATCAATTCCTTTGCAAATAGTATCAATGTATAACATTGAGCCACCCGTGAGAATTAAAGGATTCTTCTTTAAGAATAGATGATTGATTACTTTCAGCGCTTCCGTTTCGTAATCGCTGACGTTATAATATTCAGTAATGGATTTGGTTTGAATAAAATGATGTGGAATAAAACTCAAATCTTCAGCAGAAGGTACAGCAGTTCCAATAGTTAATTCACGATAAAACTGACGTGAATCAGCGGAAATAATTTCTGTATTAAAATAGTTGGCTAGTTGTAAGCTGATCTTTGATTTTCCGACTCCTGTTGGCCCCAAAACTACGACTAATGTATTCATCCTGAAGAAATGTTTGGAGCGCAAAGATAGGCATTAATATAAAAAAAGAAGGGGACTTTGTCGTCCCCCCTTATTATGCGTCCATTTCTCCAAAAACTTCGTAATAATCTTCAAGATCACCAAAACTTTTATACGACTCGTTTCGCTCAAGAAGTTCAACCTCAGGACTATCATAATCATTGATAAGAAATTGTGCAGGTGCACTGCCTTTTTCGTAAGCTACAAACGGCTCTTTTAAATCAGTTTTCATAAGTTTCTCCTTTAGTTCTAAATAAAAAAAACGATCGTTAAAAAAATCAAAGACATAAACCAGCTTTTGACCGGGTTGTGTTATATATTCATTCAATTTAATTTTTCGCATACTGAACAGGCCTTGAGTAGTTACGCCTGAACCAAGTAAACTAAATTCAATTTGCTTTCTCCAATGTTCATCAGTTAGAAAAAAAGAGGCAAGTTGAGAATGGTCAAAACCAACCGCATTTTGAATAACGTGATGCAAATCTTCGAAAGTACTCTCCGGACTGATGTGAATTAACCTTTTAAAATCAAGGGTTTCGGATGATGAAATTTCGAATACACAGATCATAAAAAGAAAAATTAATTCTGATTCACATTCAAATCATTCAATTCAAATTAAGTCCAAAATAATGTAGTGTCTAACGATATCGTATTTAAAAGGTTATTGGCAAAATGTTAAAAAAATATAAAAACAATCAATTACTACATAACACACTGTAAATCTGCACCATTAAAAAATGCAAAAAAATATCCCATGAAAGCGATCCTTGAAAAATCGAATATTTCTTCCAATTCGTCGTGAAATGCATCCTGAATAAGTTTGAAACACCTTTCAATTCTATTATAGAAGGTATTCTTATTGATGTAATTATTTCAGACCTTGTGTTACTTATTGATTAGCGCATCAAATAATAAGGATATGAGATTTGGAACACTTTTTTTTGAGAACCTGAAGATTGCACTACAATCTATCCGAAGCAACTTACTTCGTACAGTGTTAACAGTAATGATTATTGCTGTTGGGATCACAGCGCTTGTCGGAATACTTACCGCCATTGATTCAATTAAAAACTCTATCACGAAAGAATTCACTTTTATGGGGGCAAACACCTTCACGATCGGGTCGAGAGGCATGCGTATACAGGTTGGAAACAAAAGATATCGTTCAAAAAACTATTCTTATATCAGTTATTATCAGGCCAATGATTTCAAAACAAATTATTCATTTCCTTCTGCAGTTTCCATATCAACATACGCAACAGGTACTGCAACCGTAAAATATGAATCAGAAAAGACGAATCCTAACGTTCAGGTTCAGGGCGTTGATGAAAACTACCTTTACACTTCAGGAAATGAAATAAAGGAGGGCAGAAACTTTACTGAAGAAGAAATTACATCCGGACGCAATGTTGTTATAGTTGGCGATGGAGTGCTTAAGAAAATTTTCAAAAATGGTGAGAATCCACTTTTGAAAATGATAAGTATCGGAGGTGGGAAATACAGGGTTATTGGCGTTCTTGCCGAAAAAGGCCGTGGTTTTGGTTCAGGTGGCGATCAGTTGTGTTTGTTGCCCTACACCAATGTGAGAAGTTATTTTTCACGTCCGCAAATGAATTTTTCGATACAAATTAAAGTCAACAATACAGAGTTAATGGAGGCTGCCATTGGTGAAGCCGAAGGTACCTTCCGTGTTATTCGAAACCTTAATCCAGCCGATGAAAGCGATTTCAACGTAGAAAAGAGTGATAATCTTGTGAATATTCTTTTAGGAAATATAAAAAACATCACCCTGGTAGCTACCATCATTGGATTAATCACTTTGTTTGGCGCTGCCGTCGGATTAATGAATATCATGTTGGTTTCTGTAACTGAACGTACAAGGGAAATAGGGATTCGAAAAGCTATTGGAGCCACTTCAGTCATCGTAAAACAACAATTTTTAATCGAATCCATCGTCATTGGACAAATCGGGGGCATTGTCGGAATTATTTTGGGAATTTTAGCCGGAAACGGTGTTGCCATGATGATCGGCACACCATTCTTTATTCCCTGGATTTGGATTATTGTCGGGGTATTTCTTTGTTTTGTAGTTGGAATTTCTTCCGGATATTATCCTGCTCAAAAAGCCTCAAAACTTGACCCTATCGAAAGTCTGCGATTTGAATAAACCAAAAGAATCATTCTGCTGGAGTATTAAATTTCAATCTTTCAATTAGTTTATAATTCTGTATCACATAATCAGCCAGAAGTTTAAATAATTGTTCTGAATGAACTGAAAGGAGTAACTGTCTTAAAGATTTTTTCAGGAAAATTATATCTTTACTTTTCAGCACTATATTCGTCAGAGCGCAGAAGGAGAAAGAAATGACAAAACTACAAACAAAAGCCGAGCAGCGATTAATTCAGGATTATTACGACGATCTGTTGAAAGCATGCGATCGAAAGGTTTCTGATGATGGAATACTCAGAATAAAGAAAGCTTTTGAATTTGCAAACAATGCGCACGCCGGGGTAAAGAGAAAATCAGGCGAACCATACATTATTCATCCACTGGCAGTTGCTAAAATTGTTATTGAAGAAATCGGGCTAAGTGCCACCTCCATAATTTCAGCCTTGCTGCACGATGTCGTTGAAGATACAGATTATAACCTTGAAGATATTAGCAACCTGTTTGGCGAAAAGGTAGCTTCCATTGTAGATGGCTTGACCAAACTTTCAGAAGAATTTACTCCCCAACACGACTCGAAACAGGCAAATAATTTCAGAAAAATGCTGATGACCTTGTCTGATGATGTACGCGTGATTTTGATTAAACTGGCCGACCGACTGCACAATATGAGGACACTCGACTCGATGCCTCCTCATAAGCAATTAAAAATAGCTGCGGAAACTTTGTATATCTTCTCCCCTCTTGCTCACCGGCTTGGCTTGTATGCCATCAAATCCGAATTGGAAGATTTAAGCTTGAAATACAAACATGCTGATGCATTTAACCAGATCCAGTTCAGATTGCATAATCAGCGGGAAAAGCGGGACTATCTGGTCACTGAGTTCATAAAGCCAATCGAGGAAAAACTGCAAGAGGAAGGAGTAGAATTCACGATCACCGAGCGCCTGAAATCGATTTACTCCATTTGGAATAAAATGCAAACCAAAGGAGTTTCATTTGACGAAGTTTATGATCTGCTGGCCATCCGTATTGTTTTTATTCCCAAATCCAATATATCAGAAAAACGTCAGTGCTTCGACATCCTATCTTTGGTTACAGATATATATAAACCAAAACCTGATCGAATCCGAGACTGGATAACCATGCCCAAAGTAAACGGATATGAAGCGCTACATGTTACAGTGATGGGGCCGCAGGGCAAATGGGTTGAAATTCAAATCCGGACCCAACGAATGGACGAAATTGCTGAACGAGGATTCGCTGCCCATTACAAATACAAGAACATCAATGATGTAGAGAACGAGCTCGACAGATGGTTACTGAAAATTAAAGAAATGCTCCGAAACCCGGAATCTGATGCCCTCGAATTTCTGGATGAGTTTAAAATGAATCTGTTCACCTCTGAGATAGTTGTATTTACCCCAAAAGGTAGAATGGTCACTTTACCAAAAAATGCTACAGTCATCGATTTTGCATACGAAATTCATACAGAGTTAGGCAATCATTGTATCGGGGCAAAAATTAACCACAAACTTGTTCCGGTTTCTCATGTTCTGCAAAGTGGCGATCAAATTGAAATACTTTCATCCAAAACGCAATCGCCACAGCTTACCTGGTTAACTTTTTTGATTACAGCAAAGGCAAAAACCAAAGTAAAACAATCGTTTAAGTTGGATCGAAAAAAGCATATTGAACAAGGTCGCAAAATTATTGAAGATCAGTTATCTAAATTCAATATTACTCCTTCCTCTGACACTTTAAAGAAATTAACGGTTTATTACAATCTCACTAATAAAGAGCAACTTTATGCCCAGGTAGGCATGGGATTTCTCGAACTTGACAAACTGGACGAAGTACTTCAGACACGTCGGGAAAATAAGCTCGCCAAATTCTGGAAATTGACCTTTACACAAAAAACTCCTGAACCTGAACATACTGCTAAAATCGACAAAAAAGCTCCCTATATTTTAAAAGAAGATCCGGAGGAATCCAATTATTCTTTGGCCAAATGCTGTAATCCAATTCCTGGCGATGATGTTGTGGGCTATATTTCAGACGAGGAACATATCATTATTCACAAGCGGAATTGCACCGAGGCAATGAAAATAATGACCCGGCAAGGAGACAGTATTATCACTGCTGAATGGACCAAATTTAAAAAGCTGTCCTATCTATCCCGCATTAAGCTCAGCGGATTTGATCGCGTTGGTATGGTCAATGAAATTACAACCATTATTTCGAAACAGCACAACATCAATATGCGAACAGTCCATTTCGACACTCACGATGGTATTTTTGAAGGTGATCTCTATCTTTATATTCACAACCTTCAGGACTTAAAAGAACTAATTTCCCGACTTATGAAAATCAAGGGGATAGATACCATTGAGCGGATCGAGAAAATACAACAATAAATTATTTGCCCCGGATTTTGTTTGAAAAAAGTACTATTTTTGAAGCTTATTTTTAATTGGTTTAAATATGAATAACCAAAAGACAAAAGAAGCAGTAAAACGTATGTTCATCGACTATCTGGAGAAAAATGAACATCGCAAAACTCCTGAAAGATTCGCAATATTAGAAGAAATATACTCACGGGAAGGACATTTTGATATTGAGTCGCTCTATATTTCGATGAAAAACAAAAACTATCGGGTTAGCCGGGCAACTCTGTACAATACAGTGGATTTGTTACTCGAATGTAAACTTATCATCAGGCATCAGTTTGGCAAAAATCTGGCCCAGTTCGAAAAAGCCTTTGCCACCCTTCAGCACGACCACCTGATTGATGTCAGAAGCGGAAAACTTACCGAATTTAATGATCCACGTTTACGGGATATTATTGAAGACATCTGCATGAAAAACGATTTCAAATTATCACACCATACCCTTTACATTTATGGTCAATATAATATCCCCTGATTACAAAAAAATAATCCCAACATCTGCAAAATATTTATAATTTTATCACTTGAAAAATCAGTCCTCTTCCGTGGAAATTGACCAGTCAAAACAGTTCAGTTTTCGCGGATTATCTTGTTTGAAGAATTCTTATTAAAATTGACAGAATGAAAGTAGATGTATTGTTAGGTTTACAGTGGGGAGATGAAGGAAAGGGTAAAATTGTTGATGTTTTAACTCCCAAATATGATGTTATTTCAAGGTTTCAGGGTGGCCCAAACGCAGGACACACTTTAGAAATTGACAATTTTAAGCAAGTGCTGCACACTATTCCTTCGGGCATCTTTCACAACGACAAAATGAATGTGATCGGGAACGGTGTAGTTATTGATCCGATTACCTTCGAGAAAGAAATTGAATCCATCAGCAAACATGGTGTAAATCTTCATAAAACCTTATATATATCGAAAAAAGCACATCTTATCCTGCCAACCCATCGGTTGCTGGATGCAGCTTCTGAAGAAGCAAAAGGAGCATCTAAAATTGGTTCAACTTTAAAGGGGATTGGTCCTACCTACCGCGATAAAATTGGTCGTGAAGGATTACGTGTTGGTGATCTTTTCGAAAACTTCACTGAAAAATATACTGCCCGGATTCAGGCTCACAAAGATTTACTCGATAATTATTATCATTTCGACTATACTGCGCAACTCGCAGAAACCGAAAAAGAATGGATGAAAGCCATAGAGGTTTTGAAAACCTTTAATATTGTTGACACTGAACATCTCATTAACGAAAGTTTAGCCGATAATAAAGCGGTTCTGGCTGAAGGCGCCCAGGGAACAATGCTCGATATTGACTTTGGGTCCTATCCATTTGTAACATCTTCAAATACTATTTGCGCCGGAGCATGTACCGGGCTGGGCGTTTCCCCAAACAAGATCGGAAATGTTTATGGCATATTTAAAGCTTACTGTACGCGCGTTGGCAGCGGACCATTTCCAACCGAATTATTTGATGAAGATGGCCAGAATATGCGTAGTGTTGGCCGTGAATACGGATCAACTACCGGAAGACCACGCCGTTGCGGATGGCTCGACCTCGTTGCGCTAAAATATTCCATTATGCTGAACGGTGTAACTGAACTGATCATGATGAAAGCAGATGTGCTCGATCAGTTTGAAACCATTAAAATATGTATGGGTTACGAAATTAACGGTAAGGTAACAGAAAAGTTTCCTTTCGAACTGAACGATGGTGTAACTCCTGAATATGTTGAATTACCCGGATGGAAAACTGATCTGACTCAACTTACCAGTCAGGATGAATTTCCGGAGGAATTCAACAATTACATTAATTTCATTGAAGAACAAGTCGGAATACCGATTTCGATTGCTTCAGTTGGACCAAACAGGGCACAAACCATCCATTTAGGAGACTAAAAAATACGAGGAGTCAGTTAACTGGCTCCTTTTCTTTTTCTGAATACTTTTTATTTTGATAAGGAATAACTATTTTAGGAACTTCATAGATCAATAATATTGTGTAGTTTATCTACCTAAGATGGAAATTACCAAGCCTACACTGCTTCTAGACAAGGATATCGCTTTACGGAACATCGAAAACATGCTTCGGAAAGCCAACGATCTGAATTTAAAATTCCGCCCGCACTTTAAAACGCATCAATCAGCCGAAATTGGAGAATGGTTCAGGACAGCAGGGGTTAATTGCATCACCGTTTCATCGTTAACCATGGCCAATTATTTTGCAGATGCCGGATGGAACGATATAACCATTGCATTTTCTGTAAATATTCCGGAGATTCCCGAGATAAACGAACTGGCAGGTCGCATAAACCTGAATGTCCTGATCGAAAACAAAGAAGGGCTGGATGCATTACAAAAACACATTAGCTGGCACACCGGAGTATTCATAAAAATTGATACCGGCTACAACCGTACCGGAATTGAGTCCAGCCGAATTCCTTTGATAGACCAGTTGCTGGAAAGCATTCAGAAATCACCACTACTTCAATTCAGAGGCTTTTTATCGCACACCGGACACACCTATCTGGCCAACTCAACACACGACATTTATAGTCGGCATTTCGATGCATTGCTTAAAATGAAAGGTTTAAAGGCACGTTACCAAAACGAATGGCCTGACCTGATTATCTCAATGGGAGATACACCTTCATGCAGCATTTGTGAAAACTTTGACGGAGTGGACGAAATAAGACCAGGCAATTTTATTTTTTATGATTTGATGCAGTTCAAACTCGGCTCATGTAAACTCACCGACATTGCAGTTCGTATGGTTTGTCCGGTTGTGGCTACTCATCCATCCAGAAATGAAGTTGTCATTTATGGTGGGGCAATTCATTTCGCGAAAGATTCGATTGTTAATATTGATGGGAAACCACTTTTTGGGCGAATAATCGTGACTGAAGGCGATAAGAAAATTCTTCTGGATGAAAAAAATTACCTGCACGCTCTATCTCAGGAACATGGCATTCTCAAAATTACTCCACGCGATTTGAATTATTTTAAGCCGGGAGACCTGATTGAAATCATCCCGGTTCATTCCTGCCTGACAGCCAACCTGATGAAAGAGTATCTGACCACTGAAGGTGAAACAATAAAAATGATGCCTTTTTTCTGATTTTTGCTGAAAACCACAATAAAAAAACGGAATTCAGGTTTAATCTACCAAAACCATTATTTATAATCATTCTATTTAACGAAGATTATTGATCAAAATCTAACCACAGTTTGTTATTACAACCCAAGCAATTTAAAATATTATTTCAGTTATGAATCATAAACGATTTGGAAATCTTTCTGCATTTGCATTAGTAGGTATAGCCATCCTGTTCTTATTCAACAACTCCTGTAAGCATGATGGTATACCTGCCGACCAGATGGAACAAATTTGTTTCACCGATCAGGTTTTGCCCATCTTTCAGAACAGCTGTGGAACATCTGGCTGTCACGATGCAAAAAGCTCAGAGAGTGGGTATGTTTTCACAGACTATGCAAGCATCATGAAGTCAATCACGCCGGGCAATGCTTCTAAAAGCAAGGCTTATCAGGCCATGACGAGTACAATTCAGCTCATGCCGCCCGACAATGCTTTGCCTGAAAGTAAGCGCACGATTATCCGTATATGGATAGAACAAGGCGCCAAACAAACCACATGTGGATCAAATTAAACTTTAAAATCAGGCTATGAACAAAATCATAAAAACATCGCTAATCCTGTTAATCGTTTTCATTGCAGGATGTTATTACGATACTGAAGAAAGGCTTTATCCGGTCTTATCATCCTCCTGCGACCTCACCAATGTTACATTCGCAGCAACTGTTAAACCAATTTTGCAGGCCTCCTGCCTCAACTGCCATTCAAATGATAAAGCAGTAAGTGATGGTGGTGGCATTAAAATAGAGAATTATACTGATGTCAAAACTCAGGCATTAAATGGGAAATTGATGGGAACGGTTAAACATTCGAGTGGATTTCAGGCCATGCCCCAAGGAGGTGGTAAACTTACTGATTGTGAAATCAATCAGCTTCAAAAATGGATCGACAACGGAATCTTAAACAACTAAACTAATTTCAATGAAAAAAATAATTTCAGTGTGCATCGGGTTGACACTCTTTCTATCCGGAAATGTATTCAGCCAGGATTTAGATGCGCTGTTGAATGAGGAGACCAAGCCTACAGTTGATTTTGCTACTGCGACATTTAAGTCAACCCGAATTATAAATGGCCATTCAATCGAGCAGATGAAAAAAGATCAACTGGAATTCCGTATTTCGCACCGTTTCGGCACTTTAAACAATGGCCCTTATGGTTTATTCGGACTCGACCAATCCGTCATTCATTTCAGTTTGGAATATGGACTAAAAGACTGGTTAATGGTTGGCACCGGACGAGGAAGTTTAAATAAAACCTATGATGGATTTGCCAAATTCAGACTTTTAAGACAATCGTCCGGAGCGAAATTCATGCCCGTTTCACTTAGCTACTTCAACTCAATTGAGCTTATTAGTCTTAAATTTCCTGAAAGACCAGCAGGAACATCCAATTATTTCTCGTCGAGATTAGCATATGTAAGTCAATTATTGATCGCCCGAAAGTTTAATCAAAATCTGTCGGTACAACTTACTCCAACCTATATTCATCGAAATTTGGTCAAAACAGAACTCGATCAAAACGATATATTTGCTCTGGGTGGCGGCGCCCGATACAAATTAAGCAAACGATTGTCGGTAAATGCTGAATACTTTTACACTTATAATCCTAATGCGAAATTCCTGGAGCCCAGAACATACAACGCCTGCTCGGTTGGAGTTGATATTGAAACCGGCGGACATGTCTTCCAAATCATGTTAACCAACTCACAGGGAATGCGCGAAGGCTCATTCATTCCTCAAACAACCGGAAATTGGCTTGATGGAGATATTCATCTTGGATTCAACATTTCAAGGGTATTTGCGTTTAATAATAAATAAATGTCATGAAAAAAAATCTCTTAATTCTGATTATGCTTATTGCATCACTTGGTGCAATAGGGCAAGGCAAATTCATCTCTAAAAATGCCTTTATCTCGTTCTACTCTTCCACGCCACTGGAAGACATTTTAGGTGAAAGTAACGAAGCTGTAACCATTCTGAATGCTGAAACAGGTGAAATTGCCTTTCAGGCACTGATGACTACATTCCACTTCAAACGTGCCCTGATGGAAGAACATTTCAATGAAAACTACATGGAAAGCACAAAATTTCCCAAAGCCAAATTCAACGGTAAAATCGACGGGTATAACAGTTCAATGCTTAGTGCGCCAGTTAGTGACATTAAAGTAACCGGAATATTGTCGGTTCATGGAGTTGAAAAGACCATAACCATTCCAGCAAAACTAGGTTTAGAAGATGGGAAACTGGTGGGCTCATCAAAGTTTAAAGTAACTCCTGAAAATTATGGTATAAAAATTCCTTCCCTGGTACGTGACAAAATAGTTAAAGAAATGGAAATCACAGTTAAAGCAAACTATCTTCCGTTTGGTAATTGATCAAATAAAAATTTTACTACCATGAAAATCAAATATGCTATTATTTTGGCCTTGGTTGTAATTGCTGTTGGAGCAGGAATCGGTCTTAAAATGTTTTTTAAATCTCATGCCGACATTAACAAATTAAAGGCTGAATTTAAATTAGACGCCGGTAGCCTGATTAGCGAATTTGAACAGGATGAAAATACCGCAACTAAAAAATACAGCGAAAAAATTCTGGAAATCAGCGGTGAACTGAAATCAAAAAACAAGCTGCAAAATGGGACAGATCTTTTAATACTGGAAGATGAAATGCAGGGAATCAGTTGCCAGCTCGATAGCAGTTGGGCTTCAGCCAATCAACCGATCATTCAGGCTCTTGAAATAGGCAAACCAATTACCATAAAAGGAATTTGTAAAGGTTATTTGATGGAGATTAAAGTAAGTCCGGCTATTGTTTTGAAATAATTGGAAATGAGGAAAAAGAATTAAGAAAAGGCAAGTAAATATTTAATGATAGTTAAGCCTAAACACATAAAAAAAACCTTCAGAATTGCTCCTGAAGGTTTTTTTTATGTTGCAATATCATTAACTAATCAGCAGTTTCCATTGAATCAAGAATGTCTTTGTCAACCAGAATGCGGCCACAATATTCACAAACAATTACTTTTTTACGTGAAGCAATATCCATTTGGCGCTGTGGCGGAATTTTGTTGAAGCAACCTCCACAAGCATCGCGCTGAACTGTCACAACAGCAAGGCCGTTTCGTGCATTTTTACGGATACGTTTGAATGCAGTGAGCAAACGGACTTCAATATTACTTTCAATTTTTTCAGATTTAGCTTTCAGCCTTTCTTCTTCAATCTGAGTTTCAGAAGTAATTTCTTCCAACTCATGTTGTTTCCGGTCCAAATCTTCCAAACGTTCCTTCAGAAGAACTGCAGATGTTCCGATAGCTTCTTTCTTGCTGGCAAGTTCTGAAGTAAATTCGCGGATTCGCTTATCTGACAACTCTATTTCGAGTTTCTGAAATTCAATTTCCTTGCTCAAAGAATCAAATTCGCGGTTATTGCGAACATTATTCTGCTGCTCGGTATATTTGGTGATCAGGGTTTCAGATTCCTTAATGGAGTTTTTCTTATTATGGATAGCTGTTTCCAAATCTTTAATGTCGTCTTCGAAATTGCTTACCCGGGTTTTTAAACCAGTAATTTCGTCTTCCAAATCCTGAACTTCCAAAGGCAATTCACCACGAAGGGTTTTGAATTTGTCAATTTCCGAAACAACATTTTGTAATTCGTAAAGTGCTTTTAGCTTTGAACTGATTGGCACACTTTTATTTTCGTCTCTAACGTACTGTGTATTCATGTTTATAGTTGTTTTAACTTATCAAACGAAGTATTTTATCGGGTTTGTACTTAAATCCGACAAATGGACTGCAAATTTAGGGAATTTTTTTGTAAGTAATTCATAAAAAACTTCTTTAGTGAATTGTTCACTCTCATAATGCCCAATATCAGCAATAATAAGTTGTTTCTCGGCATCAAAAAACTGATGATATTTAAAATCTCCTGAAATGTATAGATCAGCTTTCATGGCAATAGCCTTGCCCAGGTATGCACTTCCTGAACCTCCGCAAACCGCTATTTTCCGGATATGATTTCCCAGTAATTGAGTATGCCTGATGACCTTGCATTGAAATGTTTCCTTGAGCTTTCCCAAGAATTCAACTTCATCCATTGGTGAATCAAGCTCACCGATCATCCCAATTCCACTTTGATTATATTCGTTATCAAGCGGATAAATATCGTAGGCAACTTCTTCGTAAGGATGTGCCGATATTAGCGCCTGAATGACCTGTGATTGAATGTTTTTGGGGAAAATGGTCTCAATTCGTGTCTCTTCTTCAAAATGAAGATGATTCTTTTCTCCAACATATGGATTTGTCAGCTCGTTTCCCCTGAAACTCCCTTGCCCTGTCAGATTGAAACTGCACGAATCGTAATTTCCGATATGTCCGGCTCCTGCAATAAATAAGGCCTGTCTGACTTTCTCAGCATCCGCACTTGGAACAAACGTGACCAGCTTTTTTAAGAAATGGGGCGTTGGTGACAATATCCGGCAATTCCTCAGACCCAGCTTCTCACAAATTTTACTGTTTACTCCCCCAAATACGCTGTCCAGATTGGTATGCACAACGTAAATAGCGATGTCACTTTTGATGGCTTTAGCCACGCATCGTTCAATGTAATTTTTTCCGTTCAGTTTTTTTATTCCGTCGAAAATAATCGGGTGATGTGCAACAATCAGGTTTAGCTTTTTACTGATAGCTTCGTCCAAAATTTCCTCAGTAATATCAAGGGTTATCAATATTCCTGAAATTTCATCGTCAGGAGTCCCGATAATAAGACCTGCATTGTCATACGATTCCTGCAGGGCCAGCGGAGCGATAGTTTCTAAATATTGTGTGATTTGTTTGAGTTGCATGGAATATTAGATAGGTTGGGTTTATTCATTAATTATCATAAAGGAGAAGAAAAGAGGAAAAAGGAAATCCATGACTCTTTCCGAATGACTTTTTCCTTATTTCTAATTCCTTTTTGCTTTTCTTTTTCAGAGTTCATCCTTAATTTCAAGGAGCATTTGTTTGATTTCCTGAAGTTTGCTTACGACTTCAAAATTCTGAAGCGTGTCAGCTTTGTTGTCTTTCAGTTTTTTCTGAGCGCCTTTTATGGTCATACCCCTGTCTTTTAGAAGGTGATAAATCAGCTTGAGGTTTTCGATGTCTTCCCTGGTAAACATCCGGTTTCCCTTTGCATTTTTATGAGGCTTCAAAATATCGAATTCATTTTCCCAAAAGCGAATGTTTGAAGTATTTACATTAAACATTTCTGCTACTTCGCTGATCGAATAAAAGACTTTTTCTATTTTAGGTTTTTTGTATGGCACTTCTTTTGGGTTTTAGTCGAAAGTTTGTCCAATGTTAGATGAAATACTGACCATTTTTTCGTATTCCTGAGCATTCAAATCTTTGAAATAGTAGTACTGCGGATTTACCGGTTCTCCATTTTTATGCACTTCGTAATGCAAATGCGGTCCGGTTGAGGTTCCTGAGTTACCTACATAACCGATAACCTGTCCTCGTTTTACCAGGTCTCCGACTTTTACATTAAATCCACTCAAATGAGCATACATGGTTTTATAATCAAATCCATGATCAATCATAATCCATCTTCCGTAGCCGCCACCAATGGATTGCACATCTCTTACAACTCCATCGCCAGTGGCATATACTTTGGTGCCAATTGAGGCGGTGAAATCCATTCCATAGTGAAACTGCTTGATCTTGTATATTGGATGAAATCTATAACCCCAGCCAGAGGCAGTACTTTTCAGTGATTTGTTCGAGATTGGCATAATTGCCGGCATACTTGTTACCAGTTTTTCTTTATTCATGGCCATCGTCAACACCTCATCATATGATTTAGATTGAATGTACGCCTGTTTGGAAAGTATGTCGAGCTTTTCGGCAGTCTTAATAACTAATTCCGAATTATCAAATGATTCAAGCTGCGAATATTTATTTACCCCGCCAAATCCGGCTCTTCGGATGGTAGAAGGAATTGGGTCACTCTCAAAAACGACACGATACAAATTATTGTCACGCTGTTCAATTTCATCCAATACTTTTTCAACAGTTGACAAGTCTTTGTACAACAATTCATATTGAGTTAACAGTCGTTCATTTTCTTTACGCAGGCTACTCATATGCGGCGATTCATAAAATTGCAGAATCCCCACAGCAATGAGTACTGAAGAGACCAAAGTCGTTGAAAATAAAGCTAAAAAACGTTTCAATTTCGTTTTAAAGCTTATTACGATCTTGTCGTAGCTAAGTGTATGAGCATTAAATCTGTACTTGACTTTCGCCATAAAACACTGGGAATTGAATTTATTTTTCGACTTCTAACAAATTTAAGGATTTAATCTAACTTTGCAAGATTTCGAAAATATGGGTTATTTACAGGCTGCAAAGCTAGCGTTTTAGATGGGAATAAATAATAAGTATCAGTCTGTTGAAGTTTTTTAACAATTTTTAATCCCTGAAACCAGTGCTTTATTTTAGTTTTCAGAACCGATTTTTCGTTCAGTTTCACATCATCAGTTGCCAGTTTTATCCTGATAAAAATGATGAGTTGAGACATAAACCGATCCAATAAAAAATAGATAAAAACATGAATTCGAAAGAGATCAGAAAAGCGTTTTTGGATTTTTTTGCCGGAAAAGAACATCAGATTGTGAGTTCGGCGCCAATGGTTGTAAAAAATGATCCAACCCTAATGTTTACCAATGCAGGGATGAATCAATTCAAAGATATTTTCCTCGGGAATCAGCCTGCGAAAAGTTTGCGCGTTGCCGATACTCAAAAGTGTTTGAGGGTTTCCGGAAAGCATAACGATCTGGAAGAGGTTGGGCACGACACCTATCACCATACCATGTTCGAAATGTTGGGCAACTGGTCGTTTGGCGATTATTTCAAGGAAGATGCCATTAACTGGGCCTGGGAATTACTTCACGACGTGTTGAAGATTCCGGCAGACCGAATGTACGCATCAGTTTTTGAAGGTAGTACCGACGATAAACTTGAACGCGATGACGAAGCGTTTAATTTTTGGCGAAAATTTCTTCCGGCTGATCAGATTATAAACGGAAGCAAAAAAGATAATTTCTGGGAAATGGGAGATACCGGACCTTGCGGCCCATGTTCCGAAATCCATATTGATTTGCGCGATGACGACGAACGGGCAAAATCTCCCGGTCGCGACCATGTAAATAAGGATAACCCACTGGTGATAGAAATCTGGAACCTGGTCTTTATCCAGTTTAACCGAAAAGCTGACGGGAAACTGGAAGAACTTCCCGACAAACACGTAGATACCGGAATGGGATTCGAGCGTTTGTGCATGGTTCTTCAGGGCAAAAAATCGAATTACGACACGGATGTTTTCCAAAACACAATTACTAAAATAGCAGAACTCAGCCATAAAAAATACGGTGAAAATTCAAAGGCAGATATTGCCATGCGCGTTATTGCCGACCATTTACGCGCTATTTCATTTTCGATTGCCGATGGACAATTGCCTTCGAACAACAAGGCAGGATATGTTATCCGACGTATTCTTCGTCGTGCAGTCCGTTATGGATACACTTTTCTGGGATTTAAGGAACCATTTATCTGGAAGTTGGTTGAAGTGCTTAAAGACAATATGGGTGACGCTTTCCCTGAATTGATTTCGCAACAGGTACTGATTGAAAACGTCATCCGCGAAGAAGAAGAATCATTTCTCCGGACTCTGGAAACCGGAATTCGTTTGCTCGATGACCTGGTTATTAAAGCCAAAGCCGCCGGAAAAACAGAAATCAGCGGTGACAATGCTTTCACGCTCTACGATACATTTGGATTCCCGTTTGACCTGACCAGCCTGATTCTTCGTGAAAAAGGACTTTCGGTTGACGAAGCCGGATTCAATTCTGAAATGGAAAAACAAAAAGAACGCTCGCGGAATGCAGCCGTTCAGGAAACCGAAGATTGGGTTGAACTGAAAAAAATTGAACAGGTTGAATTTGTTGGATACGACCAACTCGAAACCGAAGTAAATATTTCTCGCTACCGCAAAGTCACTCAAAAAAATAAGGAATTTTATCATCTGGTATTCGACCAAACACCGTTCTACGGCGAATCCGGAGGTCAGGCCGGCGACTCAGGGTACATAATTGCTGATGGGCAACGGACAAAAATACTGGACACTCAAAAAGAGAACAACCTGATTATTCATATTGCCAATAAGCTTCCGGAGAATCCATCGGCCAAGTTCGTAGCTGTAATTGATGCTGATAAACGGAAGATGACCATGAACAACCATACGGCCACTCACCTGCTCGACCACGCCTTGCGCGAAGTTCTGGGCACTCACATCGAGCAGAAAGGTTCCTTGGTCAACAGCGAATACCTGCGTTTCGACTTTTCACACTTCCAAAAAGTAAGCAGGGTTGAATTGGATCAGATTCAGGCACGGGTAAACGAATTAATCCGTGAAAACCTGGTTAAAGAAGAAAACCGTTCCATGTCTTTTAACGAAGCCAAAAACATGGGAGCCATCGCTCTTTTTGGCGAAAAATATGGCGAATTTGTTCGGGTAATCAAGTTTGGCGATTCGGTGGAACTGTGCGGTGGAACTCATGTTCCTGCAACCGGACAGATTGGTTCGTTCATTATTACTTCAGAAAGCGCCATTTCTGCCGGAGTCCGACGTATTGAGGCCATTTCTGCCGATCGTGCGGAAGAATTTGTAAAGAAACATATGGATGAACTTTCCGAAGTAAAAGGAATCCTGAACAACACTCAAAACCTCAAAAAATCGGTTGAAGATTTGCTGGTTCAAAACAGCCGACTTCAAAAACAAATAGAAGAATTTGAGCGTAAAGCGGCTTCAGGAATTAAACAGGAACTGAAAAGCAAAATACAAGTCATCAACGGCGTGAATGTCATTGCTGAAGTGATTCAACTTGACTCCGCCCAGGCAGTGAAAGATTTGGCATTCCAGCTAAAAGGCGAAATTGACAATTTATTCCTTGCTTTGGGTTCGGTCATCGGCGGAAAACCATCTATTTCGGTCATGATTGCCGAAAATTTGGTCACCGAAAAAGGCCTGAACGCCGGGACAATTGTTCGGGAAGCTGCTAAGCAAATGCAGGGCGGCGGCGGCGGACAAGCGTTTTACGCTACTGCCGGAGGCAAAGATATTTCGGGACTTGGAGCAGCCGTTGAAAAAGCAAAATCATTTGTCAAATAAGGAAAGTTATAATTTTGGAAGTCAGAAGTATGAAGAGATTCATAGACTCCCGGAAAATATCAAAAGCCTCCCTGATCATGAAAGGGGAGGCTTTTGATATTTTGTTCGAGAATGTCTTTATATTACAACAAACTGGGGTTACATTACATTCTTATGGGCAAATGTTGCTCTAAGCCAATATTCATAAATGTTTTTTAAATGAAAATCTCACTTTGAATTAAATAGTTGAGACAATCTTATTCAATAGGCAAGTATACTTGTACAATGTCCACCACAATTATGACCACATTTCCCAGTACAACCACCTTTACAATCACCCGTACAACCTACAATATCTCCGTATAAATCTACAAGTTCCAACTCTTCAGTTTCGAAGTCATTTTCCAGTTGATAAAGATTTTTGTTAAGTAAAGCCAAATCTAATTCCGATACTCTTAAATTATTCATAACATTTCTCTTTTAATGTTGTTAAATTATTTTGAATTATATTTATTGCCTTTATTGTTTGATAAGCTTCATTGGGTTTCATTTTTTCAATATTGATCTGGATTTGTTTTGCTTTAAGATAGGATATCGCTAAAGCTCTAATTTTTACAATCTCACATAATTGCTTATCTCTTTTCAAAATATTTCCTTCTTTTACGTAGTTCATCCCATAGCAATTTGGACAAATTGGTTCAATCATACAATTTGTGCATTCAGTGTCACTAAAATCTGCAATGCTATTAAAATCAATTTCATCTAAAGTAATAGCTTTTTTATTTAGAGTAGTATTCTGTTGAAAAGTCTGACATGGATATTTGGTCCCATCGATACCATAAGATACCATACTTGTGCCGGTTCCACACCATTTAGTTACCTTTTTATCTTTAGAAAGTATGTTCGGTAAATGCAAGTTAAAAATTGAGCACTCCTTTATTTGAGGATTGGCTAAATAGAAGTCACAAAGTATTTGTAATTCATTTTTTAAATAAAGATTTAAATCGTTAAGCTCCCAGTCAATTCCATAGGCAAAAGTGGCAACAACTTCAGCAAATCCTAAATTATGCAAATGGATTATATCATTTGATAGATTTTTAAGTGTATCATTATAAATAGTCATTCGGACTGGTTGTTTCGGATATGTCCTTAAAAAAAAATCAATATCAATTTTATTATATGAATTGCTTCTATTCTTGTTATGTGTCTCAGGAGTACCATCTAAACTGAGTCCTGCCCAAACAAATTCTTTATTTCTACACAGCCAATCTTGAAACTTACCATGAACGAGTGTGCCGTTGGTATCAAGAAAAAATAGGTAAGGTTTCTGGAAACATTGAGCGTTTGTCCATTCAATAATTTCTTGTATTGTATCAATGCATAAGGTAGGTTCACCACCAAACAAATCTATCTCGATTTCATCGAAACCTTCAGAGTTTTGAAACTCAAAAGCAATCGCTTTTTTTGCAACATCGATATTCATTAACTTCTTAGTCTTTGCTTTCTCAAAACAGTAAATACAATCGAGATTGCAATTCTCAGTAAGTGTCAATATAACAATCTTGCGTTTTAAGTCCCCCTTTATTTCATTCATAGCACTTCCATTATACTAGTCAAAAATATTAATCCATTGATTTTATATCTGTTACATGTATTTAAACTAGCAGATCATCAAATTATTACCTGATCAAAAAAAAAGATAAGTTAGTTTAGTTTAGAATTTGACTGTAATATTCTAAACAATCCGGAAGAGTTTTGATTGCGTTGCGGTATTCTGTTAAAGCTCCTAAAAGCATATTTAAATATTCCGTACCATTAGGGCCAAAACTTGGATCGTTAAAAATTTCTTTCAGTTGTTTCCTGCTTGTATTGCAAATTTGAATGGTATAAGAATATAAACTTCTTTGAGTCTCAGGATCATTTGCAAAAAAATCTCCTTCAAGATCGTTATATATTTTATCAATTAAATCTTGACCCACTTTATCTTCAAAAACTCCACATATCTTCTTGGCATAGATATCTATTTGTTCGCAATAACCTTTATTTAAAGAAATCAGGCCATTGAGAATATAAACTGTGTTAAAAAAATCTTCTTCACCCTGGATCTCAGAATCAAGGCAGCAAAAATATTTATTATTACCAGTTGGTCCAAAACAACGATTAAGCAGGTGAATTTGAGCAATTGAAGTTGCATCAATGTTATCAACTTGCGTTTCTATTTCCTTTACTATTAGAGAAATTACTTGCTTTAAAGGTGAATCTGGCATAATTAGATTTTTTGAATTTTACCTACTCATAAGGCTTTTCAGTATCGCCCCGTTTTTAAAATGGGTTCTGGTCTCCACTATTAATTATTTTATGAATAAAAAACAACTACGTTTATGTTTCCCCTTCTACTAGCCTTACTTTTTAATTATCAGAGCTTCAAATTGGCAAGAAGTATAATGATTATTTTGCTTTAAAAGTATATAATAAATCTATGTAAAGTCTAATGTCTAATAAATTAATATTTTTTTATTCAGTCCCTTTAAAATCTTGTAAAATCAAATTTCAACATGCTTTATTGCTTTTCCAAAAGCCTAAATAAAATTGCAACCTCTTTAAGCTACTATGCCTAATAGATTTACTACAAGCTCAATAGACTTTTGTCTTTTCATATGCACCAATTAGATTTACACCCGAACAAACCCGAATATTTTGGTAATTCATTTAAATGTCTTTGTTTTCCCCACAACAATATCTGGTGATCGAAAAATTCTTTGAAATTTTTTCTATCATATTATAATGACCAAAAGTTATAACCAAAAGTCATTACAGTGTCTAAAAGTTATGGTTTCTGAATTTCTGATTGCAGAAAAGTGCGTGAATGCATGAAATATTATTGGCGAAACGTCTAAAGAAATCATTGATTGCCCCTTTTTTGTAATTTTACCTCCGAAAAATAAACTTTATTCTCAAACCGATGAAAGACACCCTGGGGAAACGAATCTTTCGATGGATAGGAAAAATTAGCGCCTGGTTTGTAGGGCTGTCCTTTTTCTTCGTGATTTTCTTTCGTTTCATTCCCGTTCACCTCACCCCGCTCATGCTGATCCGTTGCGGCGAGCATTTGTTTGCCGGAAAAGAACTTCGATTAAAACACGACTGGGTATCGATTGACGAAATCTCCAAAAACCTTCCGCTGGCAGTTGTTTGCAGCGAAGACCAGAATTTCATGAACCACTCTGGTTTTGACATGGATGCCATTGAGCGTTCGGTTGAAGCGGCCAAACGCGGTGCAAAACGGGTAAAAGGCGCCAGTACCATTTCTCAGCAAACCGCAAAAAATGTTTTCCTGTGGCCTGGCCGAAGCTGGATTCGAAAAGGATTCGAAGTGTATTTCACTGTCCTGATTGAATTTTTCTGGAGCAAAGAACGGATCATGGAAGTTTACCTCAACAGCATTGAAATGGGAAATGGCATTTATGGCGCTGAAGCGGCCGCAAATTTCTATTGGAAAACTTCTGCGAAAAACCTCACACAAACCCAGGCCGCAGCAATTGCTGCAGTGTTGCCCAATCCCCGGAAATACAGCGCCAATCCTCCCGGGCCCTATGTTCAGGAAAGAATTGGATGGATTGTTGGACAAATGGGGCAATGGGGAACTTTAAGGTTCAATTAGAACTAATTACCATTTAAGTAAATCTTAAGAAACCAAAGTCATTGGAATCTGTTATACTGTATTGTCCGAATTTTTCGGACTTTTTTATGCCCGATATATTAAAATGAATAACATCACCGTTACTATTTAGACTGATTCCAAATTAAATTAATGATATTATGAAGAAATTTTTGAATTTCCTGTTTTCCTTCCCCTTTATGGGATTTCTGCTGCTTATTCTGGCTTTTTCGATGGCGATTGCCACTTTTGTAGAAAGCAGTTACGGAACTGAAGCAGCACAGGGCCTGATATACAAATCAATATGGTTTAGCCTGATACTTTTCCTGCTGGCTGTCAACCTAATGGTCAATTTTATCCGTCACAAAATGTACAGCAGACAGCGTATTGCCATGGGATTATTCCATATTTCATTTATCATCATTGTCATTGGCGCGGCCATAACCCGATACATCAGTTTTGAAGGAATTATGCATATTCGCGAGGGACAGTCCTCCGATTTCATACTGTCCTCCGAAGATTATCTCACCATAAAAAATGGCAATCAAACCGTTAGCGCTACAGTACTTCTTTCTGAACTTTCCTATAAAGGATTTGATGAAAAGATTAATATCAATGGCAGGTCATACCGGGTAAAATCGGTAGGTTTTATTAAAAATGCCACTCGAAGTGTGGTTGAAGATACTACTGGTTCGGAAATGATTGATTTTGTGATTTCACAGGGACAAGGACGTGAAAATCTGGTCTTTTCTAAAGGCGACATGATTAATCTCGGAAATGTAATGGTGGGTTATGAAAAATCAGGGGCCAATTTCCAATTTTTCAATCGAGCCGACAAGCTTTTTCTTGTTTCTGATCGTCAGGTTGAGATTCGTTCCATGACCGGAGGTGAAGCGCAGGTGGTACAGCCAAACGACACGATACCTGTGGAAACGATGCAATTGTATGCATTTGATGGATACCTGCTTCATCTGCTGAAGCATTTTACGCATGCATCGACAAGCGTAGTGAAGGATGCCACCGAAAATGCTTCAGCAGATGCCGTAGTGCTGGAAGTTAATGATGGATCGAGCAAGCAGATTGTAAATGTGCTGGGCCGCCACGGACAAAAAGGTGAGCCATTTACCGCAACAGTCGGCAATTCGCCTGTCGAATTTACATATGGAGCAGAACCAATTTATCTTCCATTTGCCTTGCAACTGACCGATTTCCAGATGGAAAAATATCCGGGATCTGACAGTCCTTCATCGTTTGCCAGCGAATTGGTTTTAATTGATCGTGAACGAAATGTTAATCGTAATGTCAGGGTTTTTATGAATAATACCCTCAATTACCGGGGATACAAATTCTTCCAGTCTTCTTACGATCAGGATGAAACGGGCACGGTGCTTTCAGTCAATGCCGATATGCTAGGAACGGGTGTTACTTACACCGGATATTTCCTTTTGGCTCTGGGAATGATTATGTCATTGTTCAGTAAAAAGTCTTATTTCCAATTGCAAATTCACCGTTTAAAACAATATTCAAAACCAGCCGGACTGGTCATATTTGCACTCTTGGCATTAAATACAGGTTCAGCATTTGCCGACAGTTCTGAAATCGCGTCAATTCCAAAGCTTGATCCGGCAATCGTTGATGATTTTTCGAGGTTGTGGATTCAGGGGCCGGATGGAAGGATTGAACCGGTCTCAACACTGGCTTCCGAATTACTCCGGAAAGTGAGCCGAAAGTCGGACTATTACGGGCGATCTGCTGAAGAAGTGATGCTGGGATTGTATTTAAATCCTGAACTCTGGCGAAACGTTTCGCTGGTTAAAGTGGACAATGAGCAAATAAAAAATGAAATTGGAGTTACTGAATCCCGAATTCCGCTCACCGCATTTTTCGATGCAACCGGAAATTACAAACTCATTGAGCAGGTCAAAGCTGCTTTTAATAAAATGCCTGCATTCCGTAATGTGTACGAAAAAGAAATCATCAACGTCGATGAAAGGGTTAACATTTGTTTTATGATCGTTAACGGCGACATGTTTTCGCTGTTTCCGGGACGATCGAAAGAAACCAAGTGGTTGGCTTCAGGTAGTACTCCGGTTGGACTCGATTCGGCTGATTCGTTGTTCATAAACCGTGGATTTCAAATGTTCAGAGAATCATTAACCCAAAAAAGTGAGATTAATGGCAGGCAAATTATGGCCAGTATTGCCGCTTATCAGTCGAAATATGCTTCTGCATATCTTCCTTCCGAAGATAAAAAGAAAGTTGAAATATTCTATAACTCAGTGAATCCGTTTAAGAGGGTCTTCCCCTTGTATCTACTTGCCGGATTTACACTGCTCACCGTTCTATTTGTCAATATTTTCAGAAGAAAAACGATGGGTGCAAAAGTCCATACGGCATTTACGGTTTTGATTGGACTAGGTTTTCTGTTTCATACCGTAGGGCTTGTTTTACGTTGGTATATTTCAGGTCACGCACCTTGGTCGAATGGTTACGAATCGATGGTTTATGTATCATGGGCTTCCATGCTGGCCGGAATGATTTTTGGCCGGAAATACCCGATGGTGATTGGTACAGCAGCTATGCTTGCAGGAATTATCTTGTTTGTTGCACATCTCAACTGGATGAATCCTGAAATTACACATCTGGTGCCGGTACTGGATTCTTATTGGCTCATGATCCATGTGGCCATCATCACCGCAAGTTATGGGTTCATCGGCATGAGCGCTTTTATCGGCTTGCTGGTTCTGGTGTTGTATTGTATTAGCAATTCCGGAAACAGTAAAAACGTCACAGGTCTGGTTCTTCAATTAACAGCTATCAGCGAAATGTCGGTGACTATCGGGCTGTATATGCTGACGGTCGGAACTTTTCTTGGAGGTGTTTGGGCCAACGAAAGCTGGGGCAGATACTGGGGCTGGGACTCCAAAGAAACCTGGGCTTTGATCACCGTAGTGATCTATTCGTTTATTGCTCACATGCGATTGATACCCGGACTGAAAGGAATCTACAATTATACAATAGCCTCAGTACTTGGCTTTTCATCGGTATTGATGACCTACTTTGGCGTTAATTATTACCTCAGCGGATTGCATTCCTACGGTCGTGGGTCGGTCGATTCGGTTCACTGGTCTGTATTTGTTATGATAGGCCTGATCGCCGGAATCATGATTATTTCAAATTTCAAACAAAAGAATCTGGAATTTGAAAAATAAACGAGCATCAAAAATTCAATCTCGTGAAGCTTCAGTAAAAAATTGATTGCAATTTACTGATATTCAATACAACATCCATCAACCAAGACTTTGGTTAATGGATGTTTGTTAATATTGATTTTTGGTCATTCTTTCAAAATTCAAAATAGTTTTATATTTAGATGTTTGTTAACTAACCAAACGATAAAACTATTATGGCAATCGAGGTAAAAAGGACTTTTGATATTCTGGATAAGTATCTTCAGGAATTCCCGCGAAAAGATGCATTAGGTGGGAAAAACGGCAATGATTGGTACACTTACAGCACGGCCGAATATGTCGAAAAATCAAATCTGTTTGCTTTGGGAATCATGGCGCTTGGCCTGAAAAAAGGAGATAAAGTTGCCACTGTTACCACCAATCGTCCGGAATGGAATTTTGCTGACATGGGTCTTGCCATGACCGGAATGGTACATGTCCCGATTTACCCGACCATTGGTGACGAAGAATACAGCTACATTCTTGAACATGCTGAAATCAAATTGCTTCTTGTTGGCGACAAAAAATTATTCGAGAAGCTGAGTCCGATTGCCGCAAGCCTGCCCGCAATTTCGCATGTTTATACTTTTGAAGAAGTTGAAGGAGCAGCTAACTATGAAGAAATTCTGGCATTAGGCAAAATCCATCAGGAAGAATTGAAAGATAAACTGGAACAAATCAAAAAAGAGGTAGCTCCTGACGATTTGGCAACCCTGATTTATACTTCCGGAACGACTGGCGTTCCGAAAGGGGTAATGCTTACCCACACCAACCTGGTCTCGAATTTTGTGGCTCATTCAAAAATGCACCATTTGGGTACTGAACACCGCGTAATAAGCTTCCTTCCACTTTGCCATGTATACGAACGCAGCGTGAATTACCATTTCCAATACAAAGGAATGGGCATTTATTACGTCGGAAATCTGGGTCAGATCGTTTCGGCCATCAAGGAAATCAAACCTCACATGTTTAATTCAGTTCCGCGTTTGCTGGAGCGGGTTTATGATGGATTTGTGTCGAAAGGCAAGGAACTGACAGGCTTGAAAAAAGTGATTTATTTCTGGGCATTAAGTTTGACCAGACATTTCGAATACAATAAAAAATACAACCTGTTCCTGAAAATCAGGATAAAAATTGCGGATAAACTCATCTATTCCAAATGGCGCGAAGCGCTTGGAGGCAACATTGTTTATGTGGTTTCGGGAGGTGCTGCCCTGCAACCGCGCATTGCCCGTGTTTTGGGTATGGCCGGAATGCTAAACCTTGAAGGATATGGTTTAACCGAAACCTCGCCGGTTATTGCGGTAAACAATCCGGAAACACGTGAAATGAAAATTGGTACCGTAGGTGCAGTTTTGGAAAATGTGGAATTGAGTTTTGCTGAAGATGGCGAAATCCTCGTAAAAGGGCCTGGGGTAATGGCCGGATATTACAAAGCGCCCGATTTAACCGCTGAAGTGATTGATGAAAATGGCTGGTTCCATACAGGTGATATTGGTATTCTGGAAGACGGCAAATTTCTAAAAATTACCGACCGCAAGAAAGAAATGTTTAAACTTTCCGGAGGCAAATACATTGCCCCGCAAATGATTGAAAACAAGCTAAAAGCTTCGTTCTTTATTGAACAGGTGATGGTGATTGGCGCCAGTGAAAAATTTGCCAGCGCCCTCATTTCTCCCAACTTTGGCTATCTGCACGATTGGTGCAGTCAGCGAAAAATAGTTTTCCAGGACAATGAAGATTTGATACACAAAACTGAAGTTCTTGCACAATTGCAACGCGAAGTTCAGGCAATCAACAAGACATTGGGTGAACACGAAGAAATTAAACGTTTCCGCCTGGTGAGCGACGAATGGACTCCACAAACTGGTGAACTGTCGCCAACCTTAAAGCTGAAGCGCCAATATGTTGCTGCCAGGTATCAATCGATTATCGATGAAATATATTCCGTATCGAAAAGCCAGCCTGGTGGAAGGTTCCGTTTGCCAAAAATTAACCTGAATTTCGATATCAACGCGTTTATTAAAAGGCTGAAGCTGTAGATAGAAGGTTTTTTTTGAAATTCGGATATAAACCAAATTTGTTTATGCGAAGTTTGATTAAATATTGACTTTCTGGTATCAATAGCATAAATTTGATATTCAAAAATCTGATTGTTGAAATTGATATTTAAGAAAAATGAGACTATCTTATTTGTTTTCTATCTTTCTTGTCATTTTTATTGGATGCCATTCATCTAATTCGAAAACTGAAAATACTATGAGTTCAAAAGTTAATATTATTTTCTTGCACCACAGTACCGGAATGAATATATGGAAAGGAGAGACCTCACGTGTAGCCTACAAAATCTTCAAAAGTGGTGACGTTCAAAAGTGGTTTCGCCAGTTTAACAAAAAACATAAAACTGATTATCAGATTGAACAGATGAACTTTCCTAATAATGAAGGTGGATATGGATGGAAGAACTATCCTTATGATTATTATAATATTTGGATAAAAAATGAAGGATATAAAAACTTCATGAACGAACCAACACTTGAATTGCTGACAGAAAAATATAACGTTATTGTTTGGAAACATTGTTTTCCTGTAGGTAATATTATGCCGGATGTTGGCCCAGGCAATGTCAATTCGGAAGAAAAAAGTATTGAAAATTACAAACTTCAATATAGTCTGCTAAAAGAAAAAATGAGATCTTTTCCGAAAACAAAATTTATTGTTTGGACCGGTGCTGCTTTGACAAAAGAGAGTACCACCTCTGAAAAAGCCCAAAGAGCAAAGGATTTTTTCAATTGGGTTAAAGAACAATGGGATGAGCCGAGAGATAATATATTTTTGTGGGATTTCAATGAACTTGAAACGGAAAATGGATTGTATCTGAAAGATGAATACGCTGCAAGTCATACAGATCCTCATCCTAACAAAACATTTGCATCAAGGGTTGCACCATTAATGTGTCAAAGAATTGTTGATGTCGTTGAAGGGAGAGGAGACTTTGCTTCAAAAACAGGTGAGTAAATCACTTTCGGTAACTAAATAGACTGTACCAATGAATCCATTTTCTCCAACAACCATTAACGAGTATATCGCAGGTTTTCCGGAAGATACACAAGGAATCCTGAATCAGGTCAGGGCAACCATCCGACGGGCTGCGCCGGATGCAGTAGAATCAATCGGCTACGGAATGCCGGCTTATAAGTTAAATGGAAGACCGTTGGTCTATCTTGCCGGATTTAAAAATCACATTGGCTTTTACGCTACACCAACCGGACATTCAGCGTTTGCAAAAGAACTTTCAAAATACAAGCAGGGAAAAGGTTCTGTCCAATTCCCGATTGACCAGCCTATGCCATTGGAACTAATTGCCCAAATTGTTGAATTTCGTGTAATAGAAAATTTGGGAAAAGGAAAAGCAAGAAAGAAATAAAAACATTAATTTTCAATGCATTATAGCTAATATTTCTTATAAAGTATTAAATGAGCTTTTTTGCAATTCCAGCTTTTTTGTATATTTGACTATCTAAAAACAGAAAAAATGTCGACTTCTGAACTAAATGGAATTAAACTGGATTTGATCGACTGGATCAATCAGCTTTCAGATAATGATGTTATTCAATTCCTTGATGGATTAAGAGTTTCAAGACAGAAGAACGATTGGTGGGAAGAACTCCTAATTGATCAAAAAAAACAAATCCTTGCAGGTATAAAAGATGCTGATGAAAGAAAGTTAATGGATTCGAAAAAGTTCTGGAAAAACATGAACAATGCCTAACATCTCCGCCAAAACAAAAATTCCAAATTTCAAGCTGAATCAACCTGGAATTTGGAACTTGAAATTTGAAATTGTTTATCCTTAATTTCTTCTGCGTCTTGGGCGATCACCACGATCGTTAAAACCACCTTCACGGCGACCTTCCCGGATTCCTGCGCCTCTATATCCACCGCCACCACCGCGGCCTTCGCTGCGGAACGATCCGCCTTCACTGCTGGCTTCCTGACCTGCAGTAGATTCAACCCGGCCAATGCTGATCACATGGCCTTCAATCACCACATTATTGAGTGATTTTACTAAATCACGCTCAAAGTTGCTGTCGATCTCGAAAAACGAGAATTTCCTTTGAATGTCGATCTTGCCAATTTCGATGTTGCGTCGGCCAGAATATTCGTTAATCATTCCGATTAATCCGGAAGCATTCAGGTTCTGTTTTTTTCCGGCGTTAATAAACAGTTTGGTAAATTTTAAACGATCACCGCCACTTCGTTCGCTCCCACGGTCATTGCGCGAGAACGGATCGCGCGGTAGTTCTGCTTTTATATTTAGGTCGCGTGCATTTTTATAATAATCGAGCAATTCGTTGAATTCGAGTGACACAAAGTGTTTGACGATATCGCTGGTCGACATTCCTTCGAATTTCTCCAAAATCTGCGGAAGGTAGTTTCCTATCTGCGATTCATTGATTTCAACATTCTTGACCCGATCTATCAGGTGAAACAATTGTTTTTCAACAATTTCTTCGCCGCCAGGAACCATTTTCCGTTCGAACTTCTTGCGCGAAAGTTTTTCAATCTGTTTTAAACGACCAGTTTCCTTCATATTGATGATGGTAACCGAAATACCGCTTTTACCCGCTCTTCCGGTACGTCCGCTGCGGTGAATGTACACTTCAGGATCGTCAGGCATCGAATAATTGATGACATGACTTAATTCAGTCACATCTAATCCGCGTGCTGCCACATCGGTTGCAATCAGCATTTGTAGTTGTTTGCCCCTGAAACGTGCCATTACCTGGTCGCGCTGCGCCTGCGAAAGGTCGCCGTGCAAAGCATCGGCATTGTATCCGTCGGCCATAAATTGTTCGGCCACCTCACGGGTTTCCATGCGGGTACGACAGAAAACAATGGCATAACAGTCGGGGTAATTGTCTGCAATCCGTTTCAGGGTTGCATATTTATCTTTGGCATGAACCACATAATAATGGTGTTCTACATTTTCAGCTCCGGCATTCCGCTTTCCAACAGAAAGTTCGAGCGCATTATTCAGGTATTTCGATTTGATTTCCGAAATTCCCAATGGCATGGTAGCCGAAAACAGAAGAGTTTGTTTCTCTACGGGAGTGGTCGATAAGATAGCGTCCAATTCTTCCTTGAAACCCATAGTCAGCATTTCGTCTGCCTCGTCCAGAATCAGCCAGCGAATGGCCGAAACGTTGAGTATTTTCCGGCGAATTAAATCGTGTACACGTCCGGGAGTTCCAACAACTATTTGTCCTCCGGATTTTAATTCCCTGATTTGTTTGGTGATGTCTGCACCACCATATACAGGAATCGTTTTGAACCCTGGAATAAACTTGGAAAAGTTGTCGAGGTCGCGGGTAATTTGCAGACACAACTCGCGCGTTGGGCAAAGAATTAACGACTGCACCTCCTTGGTTTGCATCGAGATGTTGTTAATCACGGGCAGTCCGAACGCGGCAGTTTTACCTGTACCGGTCTGAGCTAATGCTACTAAATCCTGGGTTGATGTAATCAGGTGAGAAATGGTTACTTCCTGAATAGGCGTAGGGGTAACAAATCCCATTTCAGCGATCGCCTTTAAGAGTTCCGGCTTCAGGCCGGTTTCTTCAAATGTCATAATGTCCTTTTAAAATTACGTTCCGGCAAAACGCTGGAACGGGTCAATGGAAGGAGATTGGGTAGATGCTCCTGTCCTAAACCAGACAAAAAGGAAATTATCCGACCCCCTAAAATCTGGCGCAAAGGTAGTTTTATTTTTTAATCCGAAGTTGTCGGGTTGTTTTTACACCGGAAGGATGACCGGTTTTAACACAAAGACAATATTAAATGGCTGAATTGTCAAATGGTTTGTTTGGCAAACAAGTTTTTCATAACCATTTAACCATTCATCCATTAAACAATTAATAGAAATATTCACTTAGGTTTATTCGTTTTACGTTTATCTTTGGCATTCAAATGGAAAAGCACTATAACATGAGAGGAATATTAACAGGCTGGTTCCTGAAAGCAGTTATTATCGTTGCTGTTTATCCGGGATTAACCTCCTGTGGCAATCGTTCTACCGGGGATAAAAGCAAGTCAGGCAATGACTCAACAGTCGTATCCATTGAAGAGCCTGATGATGTGGCTGAGGGACAGACAATAACCGCTATACTGGTTTCTCCGGAAAATCCACGACCTGGACAACTTTTTCGCGTCATGGTTACCGGTGGTAAAAAAATAGGAAAAGCTAAGCTTGAAGTCATAGGACCAACAGGAAGCATCGTATCAGAAAAGAGCCGGACTGGCGAAGGATTGCCCTATTGGCGAATCGATGAATTCAAAGCCGGATCAGAAGGAGCCTATCAGGTTGAGTTAAGCACTGGGGATGTGAATGAACATCTGGATTTTTCAGTAAGCGAAAAACCATCTCAATCCTCCTTTCAGGCAGTTTGGAAAACCAAAAGCGGATGGAACAGCAAAACGGAAGCGCTTTATTCAGCCTGGGTCAATGCCTTGTTTTACGGCGCCGACGAACGCTCATCATGGCCTGCCCTTCATGAAATAACTCAAAATAAGGAGTGGAATTTCCTGTACAATCACCTTTCTTTGGAAGAGGACAACGCCTCTGGAAAAATCAAAGTCAGGATGGAACCTGATTGCGCCGATAACCCATTTTACCTCCGGTCTTATTTTGCGTGGAAACTTGGATTGCCTTTCGGTTTTCATGAGTCCGACAGGGGTGGTCTGGGACGTGCGCCACATACCGGACGGTGGATTACCAACGAAACAGCTATTTCAAACAGTCATCCAACTCAGAAATTCAATACTTTTATGCGGATAGTAATGAATGGGGTTCATTCAGGAACTGCCCGCACGTCACTGAATAATGAAAACTCAGATTATTATCCGGTACCACTCTCAGCAAATGCAATTCGCCCTGGAATTGTATATGCCGATCCGTACGGACATACGTTAATACTTGTTCGTAAAATTCCACAGACCTCTGATAATCCGGGGATGCTTCTTTCTGTGGATGCCCAGCCCGATGGTACCGTAGGAATCAAACGGTTCTGGAAAGGAAATTTTTTATTTAATACCAATGAAGCCGAAGTTATTGGTGAGCCTGGATTTAAGGCCTTCCGACCAATCATTTTGAATGAAGGAAAATTTAGGCTGTTAAAAACAGAGGAATTAACAGCCAATTCGGGATTAATTCCATTTTCATTGCAGCAAAAAGGAATGAGCAGTGCTGATTTTTACCATACGATGGAACTGATCATTAACCCGAAACCGCTCGATCCGGAAACAGCCATGCTCGATCTGATCAAAGCGCTTCACGAGCAATTGGTTGTGCGTGTAACATCGGTTAAAAATGGCGAAGAATATATGAAAGCGCATCCCGGAACTGTTATTCCGATGCCGGGCCGGGCTGCCGGGGTATTCCAGACAGGCGGTATTTGGGAAGATTTTTCAACTCCAAACCGCGACCTGCGTCTACTGATTGCCATGGATGCGGTAATCGATTTTCCGGATAAAGTAAAACGCTCACCAGATGATTATAAAATATCCATGCTTCAATCTCCCGAAAAAGTAAAAGAAAATCTGGAGAATCTCCTGAATGAGAAGTTGTCAGAACTTTCGATCACTTATACCCGAAGCAACGGAACCGAACAAAAGCTAACTCTGTCCGAAATTCTGAAACGCAGAGATGCCTTTGAAATGGCCTATAATCCGAATGACGGGGCAGAGATCCGCTGGGGAGCTCCTGAAGGCAGCGAGGAAAGGTCGACCTGCAAACGAAAGGTGCCTGCCGGTCAGTTAAAAGTAATGAACGATGTTCGGGTTTGGTTCCAAAAGAGGCTTCATCCGCCAACGTAGAAAGAAGTGTTCAGTATTCAGTCTCAGAATTCAGAAATGCAAGCCTTAAGACTGGAAACTGCGACTGCATACTTTCTTTATTCCTGCATGATCAAACTTCCCTGTTCGTCGAATTCCCAGAAGGGCGCCCAGGCAATTTCCCACAAATGCCCGTCGGGATCGGCAAAATACGAATCGTAACCGCCCCAGAAGGTATCGCGCGGTTCAATCAGCGATTTGGCACCGGCAGCAATTGCCTTCTTGTGAATTTCTTCCAGTTCTTCGCGGGTTTTGGCATTGATCGCCAGTGTTATTCCTGAAAAGCCAGAACGTTCGGCAGATACTCCGGCATCTTCAGCAAGCAGATTCATGGGATAAAGACCAAGTACAATTCCTCCATGGTGAAAAAAAACAATCTCGTCACTGCTTCCCTGTGCAGGTTTCCAGCCAAAAGCATCCTGATAAAACTGACGTGACTTGGGCAGATCAGCAACTCCTAGCGTAACAATGTTTAAACGTGGTTTCATAATTTAGCATCAAGGTTAAGTTTTATTTGCTTCAGGCTTCATACAATCTGGAAGAACTGTTAACTGAGACTGATAACTGCGACTTTTTTAAATTCTTCTCATACGAAAAAACTCCTTCAGTTCTTCTTTTCGCTCCACAGGTAAATTGTGCCAGCGAATGCCCTGAATGGCACCTTCCAGTCCTTGCAACATGCTAAAACAGGCAGTATCGTCAACGGTTAAAAGGCGGATAAAAGCTTGTTCTGTTCCCAGAGTCTTCAGTTCTTCGGGCGAGGTAATGCCCACCTGATTGAGTTTTTCGGCAACCACTTTGCCTATGTTTGGCATCTGGGTTAAAGCGATTTTCGGTTTCATTTATTCCGAAGTTGGTTAATCAGTTCGGTTTTGCTTACGAAGATAAATAATTCGCCAGAAATCCCCGAATAATTTGTTTCAGGAATAAATTGACGATCGAAAATTCTAATGTTTGTTAATGAATTCAAATTTCAGCGCATTCTGCTTTTCATTCGGAACTATTTTTGGTTTATTTAAACTGAATTCCAAAATGGGCTAATTTCCTATGAATAAATCGTGTATTCTATTCTGCAATTGTGGCGCAGGTGTAATTTCTCCGGAAAAATCAGAACAAATCAAATCAGTAGTTGAATTGCTGGATGCAGACCTTTATCAACTGCATGATTTCTGCGGGATTGTGATAAACCGGAAGGATTTCGTTAAGGCCATTGATCAGCAATACAGCCGAAAAATCATGATAGCTTGCTATCCGCGGGCAATCAAAAATATGTTGGCTCAGAACGATCTGGAATTATCGGGTTTGGAAGTGATGAATTTCAAAGAACTTTCAGTTACTGACATAGCATCGAAGCTGAGAACTGATTTTTCAATTGCTGAAGGGAATTCAAAAACGGAGACTGTTGAAAGCGGATTGGATGTTCCGGCTTGGTATCCGGTAGTTGATCAGCCTTTGTGTATTGATTGTGGAAAGTGCTTCAAATTCTGTCTGTTTGGTGTTTACACCTTCGAAAATAAACAATTGAAAGTTGTTAAGCCACTGTCCTGCAAAAATAACTGTCCGGCTTGCGGAAGAAATTGTCCTACATCGGCAATTATTTTTCCACGATTAAAGGAGAACAGTGTTTTGGCAGGTGCAGAACCGCGAACTGAGGTAAAATCAAAAGGGTTGGCTGCTGATATCAATATGATCTCGACATTGAACCAACGCTCGGCATTGCGCCGGAATATTTTTAAAGCTGGTTTGATGGAACAGGCGGAAGTTGAACGACGGAAAGCCTTGGAGGAATTAAAGACAGCCCCTCCCGGCCTCCCCAAAGGGGAGGAGAAAGAGAAGCTTTAATGAAACGGCAATAAAAGCTCTGAAAGAGCTAAATTTGAATAACCGCGGGTGAAACCCGTGGCAGACGAACGATTGAATATCAGAACCCTGAAAGGGTTCAATTGATAAAACAGACGCAATATATTACGTCTCTACAAAAAATGGGAATATTAAAAAACATACTGATCCGAAGCGACCGGCGATGCCTTTACAAGTTCGTGGCAAACATGGGCATCAAAGGCTCCATGTCGTTTGCGCGGTTTCAGAAACGACAAAAGAAAGGCGAGTTTTTTCCCGCCTTTAACTTTATTTCGGTCACCGACGACTGCAACCTGAATTGTCAGGGTTGTTGGGTGATGGGCAAAGAGAAAAACAACCGGTTGAAACCGGAACAAATCGACCGGATTATCACCGAAACCAAACGGATTGGCTCCTATTTCTTCGGAATTTTGGGTGGAGAGCCGCTGTTGTACAAACCGCTTCCGGAGATTTTCAAGAAACATTCAGATTGCTATTTCCAGTTGTTTACCAACGGAACGTTACTTACACCGGCAATGGCCGAAACTTTGAGGCAATGCGCCAATGTTACTCCGCTGATCAGCTTTGAGGGAGATGAAGAGGTAGCTGATATCCGCCGCGGTGGAACAAATGTTTACCAATCTGCAATTCAGGCCATTGAAAACAGCGCCAAAGCCGGACTGATTACCGGTGTGGCGATCAGTGTTTGTAAATCGAACCTTGAGATGGCCATGTCTCCAGCGTTTATCAATGGACTGATAGAAAAGGGAGTGGCTTATTTGTGGTATTACATTTACCGTCCGGTTGGTCCACATCCTAATTATGAACTGGCACTTAGTTCGGATGAAATTCGCCAGCTTCGCCAGCACATGGTTGATGCCCGCATGGAATACAGCATCGCCATTATTGATACCTATTGGGATGCCGATGGGAATGGTATGTGTCCGGCAGCTGAAGGCCTGAGTCACCATATCAATGCTTCAGGATATGTTGAACCGTGCCCGATTATTCAGTTTGCATCCGAAAATATAGACGACAAACCGCTCGATCGCTTGTATGCCGAATCGGATTTCCTGAGCGATTTCAGAAGCAGCATTCAACAAAAAACAAAAGGTTGTGTTGTCATGGAAGATCCGCGCTGGCTGGCCGGATTTGTGGAGAAACATCAGGCAAAAAATACATCAGGGCGACCCGCTGAACTTGAACGGTTGAAATTGGCTCCTGAAACAAATAGTCATGGTTCTTGTGAAGTTATTCCGGAGAAAAGCCGGATATATCGTTTTGCCAAGAAAAGGGCATTTTTTGGGTTGGGAGCCTATGGCTGATTTACGATTAGACGATTTACTATTTACAATTTGGGGACAAATGAATGGTAAATCGTAAATAGATAAATAGTAAATAATTTGAAGATTAAAGAAAATACATTGGTTGTACCGGAACAGGCATTGACGCGAAACCGGTTGAGGAAAGCGGCCCGCGAGTTGGTTGCCCAGCGGGGAATTGTTCCTCCCGGAAGTTTTTCGCTTATTCAACAAATGGCTGATGAAATCATTGTTCAGACTGAAACTGACAGCAGTTTTCGTGAATTTGCCATGGTGGTTTGCGGAAACGAAATCTGGCGATCAGTTGTAGCAGCTACTCCATACAACCGCAGGTTGCTTTTACTTCCACAATGCCTGAAAAACAACAGCGCATGTCATGCTGACATTGATGAATTGGGGTTGATTTGTGCCGGTTGCCAGAGTTGTCAGATCGATTCGATTTTGCAAAAAGCAGAAGGACTTGGGTATGCCACACTGGTAGCCGAAGGAACGACTGTTGCCATTAGCCTGGTTCAGGAAGGATCGGTTGATGCGGTGATTGGCGTGAGTTGTATGTCGGTACTCCAGAAATCGTTCGAAACGGTTTCGAGGGCAGCTGTGCCGGTGATTGGAATTCCACTGTTGTTTGAAGGTTGTGCCGAAACCGATGTTGACAGCCGCTGGCTCGACGATGAACTGACCAATTTTCAGGAAAACGAAAAGCTTCAACCTATATCAGTCTCGGCACTGAAAGAGAAGGTGAATGGATTTTTTACCGAGGTCCAGCTGAACGCTATGATTGGCGAACCAAATGATCGAACCACCCAACTTGCTATTCAGTCTATGCTCATTGGAGGACAACGAATTCGCCCTTTGCTGACTGCACTGGCTTATTCTGCTTATGCTCCTGAAATTTCCGAAGATTTACTTTTGGAACTTTCTGTTGTGGTGGAGTGCTTCCATAAAGCTTCGCTCATTCACGACGATGTTGAAGATAACGACGATTTTCGATACAATACCGAAACCATCCACAAGCAAAATGGTATTCCGGTAGCCATCAATACCGGTGATTTTTTGCTGGGAAAAGGCTACGAACTATTGGGCAAATTACCACTCGATGCTTCTTCGATGACAGCCTGTTTCCAATTGGTGGCTAATGGACACGTAGCATTGTCACTTGGGCAGGGAGCCGATTTGCTGGCCAGCACACACCATCAGATTCTTTCGCTCGATCAGCAACTCGAAATATTTGAGCGCAAAACAGGTTCGGCCATTCGTGTAGCTTTGCTACTTGGAGCAGTGGCTGCAGGAGCTTCAGAAACCGATTTGGCCATCCTTAAAACTTTCTCGGGTTACTTCGGAATGGCTTACCAGATAAAGGATGATCTGGATGAATACCGCGAATCGAACGAACATACCCAGGTGGCTGACTACCCGTTGATGCTTTCGCTGCTGGCCGAAAATGCTCCTGAACTGATGAATGAAGACCTCCGGATTGCTTATGCTGAAAATGAAAAGCAACAAGTTTCGGAATGGATTGAGTCGCACCAAATCGTCAAAAAAGCAGAAGAACTTCTTCAGGAATACACTGCGAAAGCTTATAACGAACTTGATCAGTTAGGGAACCTGAGAATGAAACTGAGTTTATATATGGTTTTGGGAAAAATATTTTGATTATTGACATCAATCTCTTTCGGAGAAAAATCTGTGGTTTTGATTACTTTTACATGATTGCCCGAATTAGATTTCAATGACAGGATGCACGAACTTCCTTTTTATAAACGAATGATTGAACATCTCCGGAATGCGTTGAACCTGCTTGATGAGCAGGGGCAGGACGAAGTTTTCCGGTTTTTGGTCAGTCAGCAAAATGTTGATGGCGGATTTCATGACCGCGGAGGGCGATCAGATTTGTATTATTCACTGTTTGGGATGATGATGTTGAGGGCTGTGGAACCCGGGGACCGGAGACTGGAGACCGGAGAACCGTTCGCTAAGCTTGTGGAAGGGAAATCTGCAATCCGTAAATCGCAACTCGCGACAAAACTAAAGCAATTCATCTATCACCAATCCGCAATCAAAATTCCCGGTTTTATAGAACAGTGCTGCCTGGCTTTGTTGCAAAAGGAATTAAAAATAAGCCGTTTTTCAAGGATCAGAACCTTGATGAAATTGAGCCGTTCGTTCTGGAAAGAACGCCATTCCATCAACCTTTCGTACCGCAGCTTTGTGTTGTTTCTCACGCTGGATGCTGTATTGCCGTTCCGTGGAATCCTGAAACGATTATCCGGGAAAATGCTTTCGAGAATTGAAGTTGATCAGCATTCGCCATGTTCCGAGGTGGCTGCCAAAGTTTTCCTGCTGAAAAGGCTTAATCAGCTTTGTGAAAGTGATCAGGAATTGCTGAAGTCATTTGCATACGAATCGGGCGGATTCCGGGCATTTCAGCATTTGAATCAGTCGGACATGCTTTCGACAGCCGTTGCCCTGTTTGCCCTCGATTTTGCCGGAAGCGATTTGCGATTACTGAGACCTCCCTGTCTTGATTTTATACAGCAGAATTTTGTTGACGGCGCTTTCCTTTCCGGCGATGGCGATCAAACTACCGACCTGGAATATACGTTTTATGGATTGCTGGCACTGGGGGTACTGACGGGCTGATACGATGACTTGAGTTTATCATATCAGTTGATTGTATTACCTACCCAATCTTCAATACTTTAGTATCTTGCATCCCCAAAACTGAAACTAACATGAACTCATATATTCAATCTCAATTCTCCGAGCTCACCACTCTTCTTCTTCAAAAGCGCAATGCTTCGGGTTATTGGGAAGGGCAGCTTTCTTCAAGCGCTTTGGGTGTGGCTGTGGCAGTTACGGCACTGCATTTTTTTGATACAAAAGGAAATGCTGCTGAAATTTCTTCCGGATTAAATTGGCTGACGACAAATATTAATAGCGACGGTGGTTTTGGTGATTCACCCACAAGCCAGAGCAATGTGAGTACCAGTCTGCTTTGCTATGCGGCGGCCAAAGTAACTTCGGATGCTCATTCAAATTTCGAATTGCTTAATTTGCTTGCCGGTTACCTGAATGCACAAAACATCGATGTAAATTCGGAGCAACTGATTCAGGCAATTCTCGATTTTTATCAGACCGACCGTACTTTTTCTGTACCGATCCTGACTATGTGCGCTTTGTGCGGCGTTCCAGGACCTGAAGCTTTTGATCGCATACCGCAGCTACCTTTCGAATTGTCCTTGTTGCCCCGTTCGTTTTACAGTGCGCTTAATCTGAGTGTCGTCAGCTACGCCATTCCGGCGTTAATTGGAGTTGGAATAGCCATCTTCAGGCATAAAGAACGAAAAAATCCAATGATGAGAATGATTCGGGAAGCTTCGGTGAAAAAATCGCTTCGCCTGTTGCGGCGAATCCAGCCAGAAAGTGGCGGCTACCTGGAAGCCATTCCACTCACAGCTTTTGTTTGCCTGTGCCTGATTGAATCGGGCTACCGCGATCTAGAAGTGGTGCACGATGGAATGAGTTTTCTGAAACGCACCCAACGCGAAGACGGCAGCTGGCCGATTGATATTGACCTTTCGACCTGGGTGACCACGCTTGCGGTGAAGTCAGTGAAAAATCATCCGGAATTGTTGTCTGCCGAAGATAAGCAAAGGTTAACCAATCATTTATTAGCCATTCAGAATAAAGAAGTTCATCCGTTTAACGGCACAGAACCTGGTGGCTGGGGCTGGACTTCCCATTCCGGTTCAGTTCCCGATGGCGACGACACTCCGGGAACGATTCTGGCTTTGCTGGCGCTGAATCAGGATAATCCTGAATTGGTGAAAAGAGCAGTCTTAGACGGATGCAATTGGCTGAGTCAACTTCAGAATAACGATGGCGGATTCCCTACCTTTTCGCGTGGCTGGGGCAAGCTGCCTTTTGACCAGAGTTGCTCCGACCTGACCGGGCACGGATTGCTGGCCCTGTCTCAAACAGATCACATTTATCAGGATTCGCTGAGCCGGAAAGAACAGGTCCGTTTCAGAAAAATATTCGTAAAAGCGCTGGTATATCTTCGGAAAAATCAATCCGGACAAGGTTCATGGCTTCCGCTGTGGTTTGGCAATCAGAATACGGAAAATCATACCAATCCGGTTTATGGTACAGCTCGTGTGGTTGCCTATTTGAATGAAACGTTGACTACGCGGTTGGGAGCCGAATATGAACATGTGTTGAAACTTATGGTCGTGGAGGGTTGCCGTTTTCTGGCTTCGGTGCAAAATCAGGATGGAAGTTGGGGCGGAAATAAAAATATAGCCGGAAGTATTGAAGAAACTTCGCTGGCCGTAACCGCATTGTGTCGTAATGGATTTCAGGAGGAATGTGCAAAAGGACTGGAGTGGTTGGCACAAAAAACAAAATCCGACGGACTCATTGCTGCTCCCATCGGATTGTATTTTGCATCGCTTTGGTACGACGAAGAAATGTACCCGCTAACGGCTTATCTTGAATGTTTGTCCTCAGTAAATGGAACAATTCAGTAGCGAAACTTTAACCTGGAATTTGAAACCTGGAATTTGGAACTATTTTAAAGTTCTACCAGCTTCCGCCGGCACCACCACCTCCTGACATTCCACCGCCGAAGCCACCAAATCCTCCGCCGCCGCCAAAACCTCCACTTCCTCCGGAGAATCCGCCAAAAGAACCGCCTCCGCGATTGCCACCAAGCAAACCCAAAGCCAGCCAGAATGGCAAACTTCCCCTTGTGCTATATCCGCCGCCGCGTCCACCTTTAAAAATGGAAACCAGAACAATAATAATCAGAACAACAAGAATGAATCCTCCCCCACCTTTTTCTGATTTCTTTTTTCCACTGGTTTTCTTTTGATAAGCTTCAGCTGTATATTCTTTGGCTGCAAGTTCTTTAATAACTTTACTTCCAGCATATAATCCACCATAAATATCTCCTTCCTTAAAGCGAGGAATCATTTCATTATCAACCACATTACGGTTGATAACTGCATCAGGTAAAATTCCTTCCAGACCATAACCGGTAACCACAAAAACAGCACCCTTTGCGTCGGCTGTTTTGTTTTTAAATACGATTAAAATACCGTTGTTTTTTCCGGCCTGGCCAATTTGCCATTTATTAAATACCTGTGTGGAAAAATCAGCAATTTCATATCCATTTAAACTTGGTACAGTAACAATGGCAATTTGAGTTGAGGTTTGATCATTAAACTGAACAAGTTCGGACTCCAATTGCCGCTCTTCCTGATCGGAAAGAACATTGGCTAAATCGTTTACCAACCTGGGTGGATTTGGTTTTTCAGGAATATCCTGTGCAAAAACAGAAAAAGAAAACAGAAAAAGGGAAAAGAAAAATATGAATTGTTTCATCTTAAAGGTTTTTATCGAAGGATATTTCGTTCGTGAGTTCGTCAACATCATCTTTGTGGTAAGGGAAATTCGCCTTTAATTGTTCTCCTGCCATTAGTATTCCTTTTGTCAGTCCATCAGTAAACTTACCTTCTATGAAATATACAAGCATCGTTTCTTTAATTTCGTCCCAAAAGTTAACAGGAACCAACTGGTTTATGCCGGCATCGCCTAAAATGGCAAATTTATGATCGTGAACTGCCAAATAAAAAAGCACGCCATTTCGCTGGACAGTTTCATGCATTTTCAGCTTCCCAAAAATATATGCTGCACGGTCGAGTACATCAATGGAACAATTCCCTTCCATGTGCAACCTTATTTCTCCTGAAGTATTCTTTTCGGCTTCAGCAATGGCATCAGTAATCTGCGTCTTTTCTTCTTTACTGAAAAAATTTTCGACTGACATTTTAATGAAATTAGTGGTAAAAATATAGCTACTGGCTGTTAGCGGCTGGCAGATAGCCAGTAACCGGCTGCCAGTTGCCAAAGGCTATTAAAATTTCACTTCGGGTGCTTTTTCTGCGCCCTTTTCGGCCTCAAAGTAGGCTTTCTTTTCAAATCCGAACATTCCGGCCAATATACTTTTAGGGAATTTTTGGATTAATGTGTTGTAATTCTGAGCTGTTTCATTGAATTTCATACGTTCGACAGTAATCCGGTTTTCAGTTCCTTCCAATTGAGCTTGTAAATCCAAAAATCCCAGATTGGCCTTCAGTTCAGGATATTTTTCAACTACCACCATCAACCGGCCCAAAGCAGAAGATAAACCGGATTGCGCCTGCTGGAAATTTTGAAGTGATTGAGCATCCAGTTTTTCAGGATTAATATTCACCGCAGTAGCCTTTGCACGGGCTTCAACAACCTGGGTCAGTGTTTCTTGTTCAAAATCGGCATAGCCCTTTACTGTGCTTACCAAATTCGGAATCAGGTCAGAACGGCGTTGATATACGTTTTCAACCTGTGACCACTGCGAAGTCACCCCTTCCCTGGCAACAACCATACTGTTATAAGAACCAGTTAATGAAGAATATACAATCAAAATAAAAACGGCAATAACTGCCAGAATAATCCACGTCTTTTTCATTTTATTTTCTTTTTAATTTAAATTTCTAATATTAGCAAAATCTGAACAATCGATGATAAATATAAGTTTGCAAATGTTGCAAAACTGCAGACAAAGCAAATCAAATTATCGGGGAATGCAGTTATTTTGCCGTTATAGGCTATTCTTCAAAAGGTGAACCATCATTTACAACCTGTCAATCCGACCGAATGCGACAGATTAGGGGAGTATTCTATTGCCTTGAAACTGGAATCTGATCTTACGCGAATAACAAGGAGTATGGCCGCTCAATTTCGAAACGCAGTTCATCCAATCCAAAAGCCCGGCTTTTCCGGATGGTTTCGCGTCCAGCAAAGAATATCACCACGGTAGGGGCTGCAAAAACCCGGTTTTGCGCTGCCAGTTCGGGAAATTGATCTGATTCGATAGATATCAATTTCATTTTTGGGAACGATTCTTTGATCATCCCAATAATTTTTGGCTTCAGCACTTTGCACACCGAACATTCTTGAGTGGAAAAATATGACAGAACGGCATCATGTTCTGCCAGAATCAGTTCAAATTGTTGGAAGGAATGAACCGTTTCCATTAATCGTACTGTCCGGTTGCCAGCAAAACCAAGGTACAGGCAATTTCAGGATATATTCCAGCAGTTTTTAACCGACTGATGAATTCCGGATTTTCGGTTCCGGGATTGAAGATTACCCGCTGAGGTTTCAGGTTCAGAATATATTGATAGTATTCCGATTGATTTTGTAGGCCAATATATAGAGTTACGGTATCTATATTTTCAAATGCTTTTTTTTCAGCATTGAATGGGACACCTATAACCTGACCCTCGTGCAAGCCAATGGCAACAACTTCATGTCCGTGTGAAACCAACGCACGAATGGCTTTATTTGAATAACGGTCGGGGTTCTCACTTGCCCCTATGACTAATGTTTTCTTCATAATTCTAACTGATTTTTTCAAGCAAAACTACTGCATGAACCGAAATTCCTTCCTCCCTACCTTCAAAACCCAATTCTTCAGTGGTGGTCGCTTTGATTGAAACAGCATCCACATCTATCTTGAGCAATTTGGCAATGGTCTCCTCCATTTCAGGAATAAAAGGTTTTAGTCTAGGGTTTTGAGCAGCAATAGTTACATCCAGATTACCGATTCCGTAGTTTTTCGAGGCTATCAGTTCGTTCGTTTTAACCAATAATACTTTGCTATCAATATTTTTGAATTCAGAAGAAGTATCGGGGAAATGCCTGCCAATGTCGCCCATTTTGGCTGCACCCAGCATGGCATCGCAAAGGGCATGAATCAACACATCGCCATCGGAATGCGCAATGGTACCTTTGGAATGGGGAACAAGAATACCACCCAGCCACAAGGATTCTCCTTCGGCTAACCGGTGCACATCATATCCATATCCGATCCGGAAATTCATTTTATTTAGATGTTAGATTTCAGACAACAGATCAAAGACTTAGTGCTGTCTGTACTTCATAATTGCACAGATGATCTAGGTGTTATCTTCGCTGTTTATTAAAAGCTTCAAAATCGAATGAAAGGGTAAACCGAAGTGTGTTGGCTAACGGATTGTTTTGCGCGACCGGAAGCAGGTAGGAGAAATCAAGTGCGAATACGTTCATTTTTAACCCGGCCCCTGCTGTAAAAAACTTTCGATTTCCCTTGGTAACATCTTCGTAGTAATAACCTGCACGCAGGGCAAACTGTTTGTTGTACCAATATTCAGCGCCAACCGAAAAATTGATTTCTTTAAATTCTTCTGACGCGCCGCCAGGAGCATCTGTAAATGAACTAAATATACCGCCAATAGGTGATTTATCAGAAGTCGATCCGTTAAAAATATCCACTTTGGAACTATCCGGAGTTGGAACCAATAATTTATTGGCATCGAAAGCGAAGGTAATCGTATTGTATTTATCCATCTCAGTTTTGTAGGACAAACCCAGCTTCATGTTGGTTGGTATAAAATCTTTGGTTTCACCATCGGTGTATGATATTTTACTCCCAATATTTGAAATGTCGATACCTGCCCCCAGCGTTGACATTTTCCGGTTTACGCGTATTTCCTTCTGGTAATAGAAAGCAACATCGGCAGCAAACGAATTTCCGGCATGGGTTTCTACTCCATTTACCAATTGCCCTCCGGTGAGGTCGGAACGAATGTATCGAAGCGCAACAGCTCCTGAAAAATTTTCGGACAAAAGAATTGTGTAACCCATATCAACGGCAAATTCATTTGGACTTTGCTGCCCGGTAGGATCACCATATTCGCTCATAAAAGTGATGTCGCCTAAAGTAAAATATCGCAATGAAGCGCTCATGGTCTGCCGGTCGTCCAACCGTTTGTATCCAACCAAATAGGCCAGATTAATATCCGAAACCAAATTACGCAGCCAGGGAGTGTATGACAAACCTATTCCCATTTCACTTTCAGCAAATGCATATTTGGCAGGATTCCAATGCTGCGAGTTTACATCAGGCGAAGTTGCAACGCCGGCATCACCCATAGCGCCGGCACGCGAATCGGGAGCAATCGTTAAAAACGGCACCCCTGTGGTAATGGTATTGGCTCCGGTTGTTGATGTTTTGCTTTGTGCATGGACAAGTTGAACAGATAATCCAACGTATAGAATTACAAAAGGTAAGAGTGTTATTTTCTTCATGGTAAAAAATCGATCAAATTTTGAATGTGCAAATATAAACCTTTGTATAAGAGTTGCCTCATTTGGCAGCTCAAAAAACTAATAAACGGATAGCATCCTAAAATAGTATAGAAAAAAATACATATCCTGAAAAACTATCGATTTACATAAACCAGCCTTCCCGACGCACTCCCGGTCTTCCCACCAGAAGTAGTTACTAAAAGCCTGTAGATGTAAACTCCGGGTCTCATTCTCACTGCCCTTGACGATGGAGTCCATTCCAAAGGCAGACTTTCTGTTCCCTGAGAACTTACTTTTACTGGAAGCAAATCGACCCTGGCGCCAGATGACAGGAAAACTTCCAGGTCAACCGTGAAGGTTTCATCAGGTTGATTATGAGTAAAAATAAAACTGGTTTGTTCCTGCATCGGATTCGGATAGCACCTGACTCTTTCAATGCGAAATTCATCTTTCACAACAAAATGAATCTCTTTCTCCGAAGAATTGTTCATCACATCCCAAACTTTTATTTTTAAAGTATGATTTCCTTCGGATAATTTAGTCAGTGGAAATATGATCGAACCTTCAGTATATATATCCTTGCTGGCCTGAAAATAATCATTCAGGACCATCACATTCGAATTGTCGCCATCCAGAACAGCGGTAATATCATGTCCAATTCCAGTCCCCGCAGTATTGATCCCAGTATCATCTTTTATTTTCGCAATCAGGACAGAACTTGCACTAACCACTCCGCCATCCTTAAACGATTCGGAGTTCATGTATAGGTTAATATCCGGACCTTTTGTATCAGTGACCGAATTATTTGAGGATCCGCCAATGTAAAATCCGTCAAAATAACCCTGAGCATCAACAGAATCATTGTAGGCATAATAGAGGATTTTGCCTTTGTCCAGCTTATAGGATATGTCCTTAGGAACGAAAAAAGAAAATTCGAAGTCTCCGTTTTTTACCGTTGCCAGCCCACGATAAACAATATTATTCTGTACCGAATAATCCATTTGTTCTTCACCGGCATTCCCTAGTGTCTTCACCTGCATAGCTTTATCGTAAACGGTAGGAATGATTTCGCCATTAAAAGAGCTCAGTTTGGCTCCATTATTATCAGCAACAAATCCTTTAATAGTCACCACTGAAAGGGGGCGAATGGTATCCAGTTCCGAATCTACAATCTGCCCGTCGATGCTTGTTGTCTTAACCTGCAATCCCGGATTAGCCAGCCTTAACGCGGGATCGGCCAACAACGAAAAATTGAGCTGGTTGATTCCGGTATTGGCTGAAGCCTTGGCAAGCCGCATCACATCACCTAACCGAAGGTTTTTCCCTTGTGTATCCTTTTCAAAAATATACTTGAAAAATTTGCTGTTCAAAACAAAATTAGCTCCGGAATATACCAGTCGGGTTGTAGAAAACAATCCAATTCCTCCCCCACTCGGATTAAAAAGAATATGCTCGCCAGCCGATGTTTCATCCGAATCGAAACGACTGAATTCACAGGTAGCTGTCACAAAAATTGGAAGCTTTGTATAATTACTCCATGAATTTATGATCGGGACATCCAATACTTTTTCATCAGCCAAAAATTCCTCATTGGCATGCCCCGTGTAATTCATTACCAGAGTGCCTTGTTTTACCCGGCTGTTAATTGCTGCAGTCACATCAGGATATTTTTCAGGACCTGAAGATGAAATTTGCCGGTAAGCATCGAAATAAATTTTATCGGTGAAGAATGCGGGATTCGATTTATTTAAAGCATTGGCCATACTTTCAGCCTGTCCCATGTGTGTACTGTTATCTTCATCATCACCAATGAAAGTCACCACATTTCTCCAGTTTCCCATCGCCTCCTGCTTGTTGTAATTTTTGATTTTATCAACCACAATTTCCGCTTCTTCTTTTGTTCGCGCTGGTATCCGGCCAATTCCCAAATCGACTGTTCCCGAATACCCACCTTCATTTTCATCCAGAAAAACAAAAAAATCGTCGGTAACAAACGATTCGGTTGGTGAAAGCGAATTATCTGATTGGAAAGTTGGGATCATATTCAGGTTTTTACCAAGCAAATTTCGGTTATCATAGGTTCCATCGCCCATCAACAAGACATATTTCAACGTGTTTTCACCACTTTGTTTGCCCCGGTCATAAAGCATCCTGAAATAATTGCGAAAACCGGATGGATCAGGAAGCCCTCCTGAAAATTCATTATAAATAACTTCAGGCGTTACCACACGAACAGACATCTGATCGGTGGTGCGGTGAAAATTTGCCAAGTCGTTGGCAGCATTAATTAATTTCGGATGAGAAACTATAATCAATTCAGACAAATCTTCTGCATGTAAATTTTGGTTAGCTACACTACCAACTAATTCCGGAGCAGGAATTGTTCCTGTTGGATTTAATGCCACATATTCGCGGGTGACTGAAGAATTCGATTTAAACTTCAGTTGGTCATTTGAAAAAGCGACAGGCACTTCAAACACATTACCAACCTCAGTAACATCCCATATTTTAGTTGATGAAGTTGCTCCGCTTACAACAAATTCTGAAACCTGGATTGGTCCTTCGACTCCTTTTCCCCGAAAAAAATACGAATTAGAATTAATATTCAGAAGACTCCTGTAATTAATCGCGATATAATCGAGCCAGGCATCTGATGAACTGTTCAACGCATTATAAGTTAATTTGACCTGAAGATTTTTTGATGGAGGAGTTTCAGTAAATTCGATGATACGGTCATCTGCAAAATACACTGTAGGATCACTCACATCAACAGTTTGAAAAGAAATATCACTAACCGATTTCCCGTTCAAAGAAACATTCATACTATTTGCCGATGCTGATTTGCCCGCAACAGAAACTGAAAATACAGCTGGTTTTGACAAGTCAGGGTTATCCAGAGAAAAATTGATGGTTTGAGCGGATCCCGTTATAAAATGCTCACCGAACCATTGACTTCCTGACGAAATCAGGTTTAATAATTCATTTTCAGCGAAAGCGTAATTTGGGTATGTGGACACTTGCTGTCCGGCTGGTGCTGACAATTCGGCAACCTTATTAATTGTTTTTACATTTCCAATATCGGTTAAATAAAAATAAGATTCGGAAGTAAAATAATTCAACTGATGTTTTAATAAACCAGTTTCAATATTTTGGGTAAACTGAGTATTTCCGGTTGAATAAAAGAACAAACAATCTTTTCCCGAGCCGTCTTTTCCCTTGTATACCGGACATGCAATTAAATCATCCATTTGCAAATCACGATTTAAACCAGGCAACATATAACCGCCATTTCCATATAAACCTACCTGATCGGGATTCGAGTATCCCCATGTTTTAAGCTGATCGAAGGTGATTTTATAGATGCCCTTATTTTTAGTTTTAATTTTTGTCCATTTCCCTGTTGCAAGTATTGAACTTGATTTCCATGGATACAAAACTTTTGTTGCTTTTAACTGCAACGGATTTTCCTTAATTGAAACTGTAAATTGCACCAACTTCTCAATTCGCTCATTTCTTCTAACAAATGGATTGATCGTTACTCGTAAAAATGATTTTCCGGCAGATGTGCCTATTTCTGACCAATATTTCAAATTGTCATCAGGTATGGGAAATGCAGCAAATACAGAATCATCAACTAACTCAAAAACAGCATCTTTAATTGAAACTTCAGCCTCTGTAGCACCTAATTCGAAACTCTCGAACCAATAAGGTAGAGTGGATTGACCGATAGTTATACTTCCTTCGAATGCAGGCGATGATTTTGCATGATTTTCACCAGACTGTTCCTTCTGAAACCATTTGACAGTTCGGTTAAAATCACCGGCCCAACCAGTTAATACAATGAAAAAAAATAAGCACAAAAAGTATAATCTTGACATTTTCGGGTTATAATATACAGTATTGAGTAAACGGATTATTCGAGCCAATAGTATAATGTTATGTTTCCAAAGTAAATAAAATTAAAATAAAATGCAGCCACTTTCCGCTTAGATATCCATTAGAAACAAACAATAGTAAAAAAAAGATTGATTACCTGAACAATATCAATTCAACAATTTAGTTATATTTGTGAGTCTTTTAAAAAACAACAAAAAAGAAGAGAAGCAATGAAAAAGGCCTAAAAGTCGCTCATACACAAGATTGACTTTTAGGTTGAGTTGCGTGTGGCAGTAAAAAAAACAAATTATAGACAAATGAAATTGAGATCCATAATGTTATTTGGTCTTGCTGCTTTGATGGCAGGATGCGGATTGTTTGGAAAAGGCAAAGGTGGCGGTACCGGCACTTCCCATTCAACAGGATGGGAATTTGGCGATCCCAAAAATGGTGGCTTTCTGGCAGATGACAACTACGCCCAGGAAACCGGACCAGGATTAATCTTTATTCAGGGAGGTACTTTTACCATGGGCCGGGTTGAGCAGGATGTGATGTATGACTGGAATAATGTTCCACGTAGAGTTACAGTTGCTTCATTTTACATGGACGAAACAGAGGTTTCGAACCTTGATTATCGTGAATATCTATTCTGGGTAAGAAGAGTTTATCCTCTAAATCCGGAAAAATACAGAGCAGCGCTACCTGACACTTTAGTTTGGAGAGAGGAGTTGGCTTATAACGAACCCTATATTAGCAATTATCTGAGGCATCCGGCCTATGGCGAATATCCGGTTGTTGGCGTTTCATGGAAACAGGCTGACGCCTATGCCAAGTGGAGAACTGATCGCGTAAATGAAAAGTTACTCATTGATAAGGGAATTATTGTTGATGATAATACTCAGAGTGGACAGAATGTATTTACTACTGAAACATTTCTTGCCGGAATGTATCAGGGAACTGCAGGTAAAAAACCTTTGGAGGATGCAGCTGGAACTGCCAGAAGGGTTCGTTGGGAAGATGGTTTGCTTTTGCCAAACTATAGGCTCCCCACCGAGGCTGAGTGGGAATATGCAGCTTTAGGTTTAGTTGGAAATACTGAAGATGAATTATTAACCGACCGCAAACTATATCCATGGAAAGGTTCACATTTGCGGGATAATGAAAAGAAAACAAAAGGTCGGATGTTGGCTAACTTCACCCGTGGACGTGGTGATTTAATGGGAATGGCCGGCTCTTTAAACGACAACGCTGATATTACTGCCCCTGTTACGTCTTACGATCCAAATGATTACGGCCTTTATTGCATGGCTGGTAACGTAAACGAATGGGTAAGTGATGTATATCGCCCGCTATCATCCGATGATGTTGCCGAATTCCAACCATTCCGTGGCAATACTTTTACCAAATACAAGACTGACGTTGATGGCAAACTGGTTCGAAATGAATTTGGAGAACTGGTAAAAGATACCATTGCTGATTATAGAAACTTTAGCGACGGAGATTACCGTTCTCAAGTAATTGAAGGCGAAGATTGGAATGCACAGAAGGATAAAACAAAAACCAATAACATGTACATTCAATCAACCAAAGAAGGCCAGTTTTCTTCACTTGTTTCTGATAATGCCCGAATTTACAAAGGAGGAAGCTGGAAAGACCGTCCATACTGGTTAGTTCCAGGAACCCGCAGATACAAACCAGAAACAGAATCTGCAAGCGATCTTGGATTCCGTTGTGCAATGACCCGGGTTGGAAGTCCTGATGGATTTTAATTAGTTGAAACTAACAATATTAATATGAAACCTCATTTGAAAAAGTGAGGTTTTATTTTTTAGCGTAAAATGAACATCGAAAGTTTATACACGATTTTTCAGGACCATCCGGTAATAACAACCGATTCCAGAAACATTCCAGCCAGCAGTATTTTCTTTGCTTTAAAGGGTGAAACATTTAATGGAAATACTTTTGCCGGGCAAGCTCTGGCTAAAGGAGCTTCATTTGCGGTAATTGATGAGCCAGAATTTGCTTTGGATGGTCATTTTATTGTAGTTGACGATGTTTTAGTTTGCCTTCAGAAATTAGCCAGATATCATCGTGATCAACTGGGTTTGCCAATTATAGCCATCACAGGAACGAATGGAAAAACAACAACGAAGGAACTGGTTGCTGCAGTCCTGTCACAAAAATTCAAAGTCAATTTCACCCAGGGAAATCTAAACAATCATATCGGAGTGCCTCTCACTTTGTTATCAATGTCCAATGAAACTGAAATTGGAGTTGTAGAAATGGGAGCCAATCATCTGGGAGAAATCAACACACTCTGCCAAATTGCCAATCCTGATTTCGGCATTATTACAAACATCGGGAAAGCCCACCTTGAAGGCTTTGGTTCTTTCGAAGGCGTAATCAAAACAAAATCTGAGTTATTTAACTTTCTGAAGGAGAAAAAAGGGAAATGCTTCATCAATGCTGAAAATTCACTTTTAACCAGGCAGGCAATTGGACTTGAACAAGTTACCTATGGAAGCTCGACCGAGTATTTTATGGCAGGAGAACTGGCCGTTTCGGAAAGTTATCTGGTGGTTAAAGCACTTTTTGCAAGTGGCTGGCTCTATTTAAAATCGAAACTGGTGGGCGATTATAATTTTGAGAATTTACTGGCTGCTGCGTGTGTTGGAAAATATTTTGAAATTGACCCCCTGAAAATTCAGAAGGCACTGGCCGCTTATACTCCGTCCAATAATCGTTCTCAGCTTATCAAGAGAGATAAGAACACCATTATCATGGATGCATACAATGCCAATCCAACCAGTATGATGGCCGCCCTAAACAACTTTACAAAAATCAGAAATGATCAGAAGTGTTTGATTTTAGGTGACATGCTTGAACTGGGAGAAGCCTCGCAATCAGAGCATCAGAAAATTGTTGATTATATTGAAAGTCAAATATTTGAATACATATTTTTGGTCGGTCCAATATTTAAGCAGACAAAAACACGCACAGAAAAAAAGAAGTTCGAACAAGTCGAACTTCTTTCAAACTACCTAAAAACACAACCTATTGAAAACAAATTTATTCTGATCAAAGGATCCAGAGGGATCCATTTGGAGAAAATTCTTGATATACTAATCTAATGTGCTTAATTCACTTCCGGCTTCTGAACATTCAGAACATCGGCAATTGCTTTTTCAAAAGTAGCTTTGGGTAAGGCGCCCATTGCCATCTGAGGCTGGCCGTTAATCGGAACAAAAAGTAAAGAAGGAATACTTTGAATGCCAAACAAGGCAGAAAGTTCACGTTCGTTTTCGGTGTTAACCTTATAGATCACCAAATTATTACCATATTCTTTCTGTAATTCTTCTAATACCGGCGCCACCATTTTACATGGACCACACCAATCAGCATAAAAGTCAATCATGCAAGGAACTTGTCCTTCGTATTTCCATTCTTTATTCAGTTCAAAATTGAATACTTTTGTTTTGAACGTCTCTTGATTTAAATGTTCTAACATGGCTAAAAATTTTAATTATACAAATATATACTTTTTTAGATATATACATATCAATTCATGTGCCAACAAATTAAAAAGTTGGATTTGGCCATGAAATTGCAATTTATTGTAATTTTGTCACAATTAATAAACAAATTGTCATAGTTAAGTATTTAAATATCCTCACTCTGGGATTTCTTTCATGAAACAACATTTACAGCACCATATATTTACAGTAATATCTACTATTGCAGACCAGCTAAATCAGGAAACTTATGTCATCGGCGGTTATGTGCGAGATCTTATTCTCAACCGGCCATCTCCCGACATCGATGTAGTAACGATTGGAAGTGGTATCCAATTAGCTGAAAGGATTGCCAAAAAACTGGGGCCAAACATTCAGGTGAATGTATTTAAAACATATGGCACGGCAATGCTTAAATACCAATCGCTTGAAGTAGAATTCGTTGGGGCGCGAAAAGAATCATATCAGCCCGATTCCAGAAATCCAATTGTTGAAGATGGAACGCTTGATGAAGACCAAAGAAGAAGAGACTTCACGATTAATGCACTTGCTATTTGTCTGAACAACGATCGACTGGGGGAATTAATCGATCCTTTTGGCGGAATTCAGGATATTGAGGACAAAATAATTCGTACTCCTCTCGATCCTGAAATTACCTTTTCTGACGATCCGTTGCGTATGATGAGGGCTATCCGCTTTGCCACTCAACTTGGATTTACGATTGAAAAAACAACACTTGAAGCGATAACAAAAAACAAAAATCGAATTCAAATTATCTCAAGAGAAAGAATCGGTGAAGAATTGAACAAAATCATTCTGTCGTCAAAACCGTCTATTGGATTCAGGTTGCTGGAGAAAACCGGTCTTTTAGAGATCATTTTTCCTGAATTATACCGGATGAAAGGACGGGAAGAAGTAAATGGAATTGGTCATAAAGACAATTTCTACCATACACTGGAAGTACTCGATCGTATTGCGCCAAACACCGATAATTTATGGCTCCGTTGGTCCGCATTGCTTCACGACATCGCTAAACCAGTTACAAAGAAATATTCTCCGCAATTAGGCTGGACATTTCATTCTCACAACTTTATTGGAGCAAAAATGGTTCCGGTACTGTTTAAAAAAATGAAGTTTCCTCTGAACGAAAAAATGAGATATGTACAGAAGCTCGTTGAGCTGCATATGCGTCCAATTGTACTTTCAGAGGAAGTGGTGACAGATTCGGCCATCCGCAGATTGCTGTTTGAAGCGGGCAACGATATCGACGATTTAATGACGCTTTGTGAGGCAGATATCACATCAAAGAATCAGGAAAAGGTAAAAAAATACTACGCCAATTTTCAGCTTGTACGCCAGAAACTAAAGGATCTGGAAGAGAGAGATCATATCCGGAATTTCCAGCCCCCTGTAACCGGAGAAACGATCATGGAAGTTTTTGGATTAAGTCCATGCAAAGAAATTGGACTGATTAAAACCGCAATAAAAGAGGCGATTCTTGATGGGGTGATACAAAATGAACATGATCAGGCTTTTCAATATATGCTCGAAAAAGCGAAGGAACTCGGCCTAACTCCCGTTGAACCTCAGTGATGCAGTAATTGTATTCGTACCAAAACCGGAAGATGATCTGAGAAGCCGTCCTGATACTTAAATCCAACGTACGTGCGTTTTGGCTTTAATCCACCAAATTTAGTGTCAGGTTCCAATAGAAAGGTAGCCTGCATAATTTCAGCTTTTAAAAAACGATAACAGTTATTTTGGTTGAGAAAACTATCTGACACTATCCATTGATCGAAAACCTCCCAGGTATATTGATTCTTAAGAGTTTGTATCTCTTGCGACATCCAATCGTCTGACAGATTAATCATTTCGGCATGATCTGTTTCCTTAGACTTAACTAACCCTTTTATACTTTCATCGCGGGGTGTATCATTAAAATCGCCTGTACAAACGATTTTTGCTTCCGGAGATGTTTTTTTTATATTTCTGATAGCTTTATTGAGCGCTTCAGAAGCTAATCTTCGATACCTGATTGTTTCCATTATTCCACCATACCTGGAAGGCCAGTGGTTTACAAACACATGAATGGTATCACAACTATTCAGAATGCCACAAACCTGAAGTATATCCCTGGTTTTAAAAGTTACATTGGTCGAGTCAGCAATCTTTATTGACTGATAATTCAAAGGTCGGAATAAATCAGGTCTGTAGATGAATGCCACATCAATTCCACGTTCATCCGGAGAATCTTTCTGAATAATTTTGTAATTGAATTTTGATAAGGTCATGCTTTTTGTCAGTACCTCGAGAACCTTCCTGTTTTCAATTTCGCATAGACCCACAAAAACAGGAGGATTCCATTTTCCGGAAGCTAAAATGACCTTAGCGATACGTTCTGTTTTTTCATGCAACCGCCCCCTATTCCATCCCCGAATCCCATTATAAGTAAACTCATCATCATTGATTAAGGAATCATCCTCACAATCAAAATAATTTTCAACGTTATAAAACATGAAGGTATATACGTCCTTTTCTGAATTATCCTGACACTGACATTCCGGAGGCAGCAATAAGAACAACATGAAACATAGTATCGACAACATCTTGATATTTGCTGGCATATATCAAAAAAAAATGAATTCGGAGAAATATTTGGGAAACTTAAAAACCAACCAAAGAAGGTGAAATATCTGAACTATTTTGCAGCTTTCTTTTCCTGACGCTCAAGAGCACCAATATCCGGACCTTTATCAAGCAACCGGTCCCTTCCTTTAAGATCAAAGGGGAAAAGTTTACTGATTGTCAATTTTGCAGCATCTTTTGCCGCGCTCAGCGTATCCAGTTCAAAATTCATCTTTTTATACGGATCAACAAATTTGGGATCTGAACCTTTACCTCTTATCACATTTACAAAATGATCTATGTTCGAGGTTTTAAATGTATCGGCAATCTGTAAAATGCACCGGTCGAACTTGTAGTTAAACAAAGCATCTGAATTCCCTTTCAAAAACAATTCATTCCCGTCGATAGCATTTCCGGCAATGATGGAATTGCTAAAATCAGCTTTCACAATATCACCGATATAGTCAGGTTTATCTTTCGATACACTTAAAATATTTGAGATTAAAACAGCTGGTGTACTTCGCGCCTTAAACCCATAGCCGCCCCAATAGTTTGCTATGGTAGAGTGGTTAAATTCATAATTGCCACCAACCAAAAGGGCCACCGCATAAAAACCACAATTTGTTACCAAACAATTATTTGCAACAATATCCGATTTCAAGGCAAATATCCCGGCATAAGCCATATTCTGAATTTTGGTATTTGTCAGCTTAACGGTAGCAAACCCTTCATTTTCAATATTCCCCACCTGAAGACCTATATTGGCATTTTTTATTTCAACGTTTGAGAACTCATTGTTTTTGCTTCCGGAATATAACAAAACGCCATTCCATTGATCGGGAACATTGGCATAAACATCTTCCAGCCTGTCACCATAAAAACAGATCGGATTTTCAACAGTTCCTTTAGCCAAAACTCTTCCTTTCACATATAAACCGGCATCCTTATGAAAATAAATTTTTGTTCCAGGTTCAATGGTTAGTGTGGCATTACTGTCAACAAATGCGTAATTATAAACCAGATAAGGCTTATCATTAGTCCATGTTGTTGATTTTAATATCTGTCGTTTAATCAGCTTAAAGTCCTGCCCCCAGGCAACCAGATCAACATGCTGAGGATTTGAGTTTGTGATGAATTCTATAGAATCCTTTACGACCAGAGGAAGATTCTGACCACTTGGGTCGACTGTAACTTCGACGAAAATATACATGCTATCGAAAGGGGCAATTTCTAAATTCTGAACTTCATTTGCAGAAATCCCATTAATATTTAATCTGAAATTGGATGTTTCACCTTTGGCCAGTTTGACGGATGAAATAAGGATTTTCTGATCGAACGGATTATAGATTTTCAGATGTTGAGTGGTAGAACCAATTGTTGTAAAAACGGTATCGAACATCACTGTGTCAACCGAAAAAAGCAGTTTTGCATCGGATGAAGACAGATATTTTTCATCTTCACATGAAAATAAATAGCCTAGAGTAAATACCAGCAGTAATATGTAGATAAGTTTCTTCAACTCAGAGTTATTTCATTTTTTAAACGAGAATTTTAATTCCTTAGTATCCAAAATTAGTAAATGATTTTTACATATTTTAACATTACGGCGTTAATGTGTTAAAATCAATTGTAAAGCATATAAAAATGTCAGTAAAAAAGGGAAAACTACAACTAAATGTTTTATAACTTATTTTTTAACAACCATTTGCTACCTGAATTTAAATCAGAAACAGAACATTAACAAATCAATATTTTTTAATACCTACTATTTTAAAATGAACGATCAGTTATAGTCAAACATTTTCATTGTTTTTTAACTTTACTCACTGAAGGAAAAACACGAATGAGACAAATTATCCTATTACTTTTCTTGCTGAACTTGCAATGTGGATTTACGCTGGCGAACGAAAAACCGGACTTTCTCAAGTATAAAAAAGACCAGTGGATTGATTCACTGATGAACAAAATGACTTTAGATCAAAAAATAGGCCAGCTTTTTATGATTCAGGCCTATTCAAATAAAGGTCCACTGCACCTTGAAGAACTTATACAGCTTGTTAATAAATATGAGGTTGGAGGAGTTATCTTCATGCAGGGAGGCCCGGTTGCCCAGGTTAAAATTTCAAACCAATTACAAAAGGCCTCAAACATACCCCTTTTGGTTGCTATTGACGCCGAAAACGGACTGGGATTCCGATTAGATTCAACATTGAGTTACCCTGTACAAATGGCTCTTGGTGCAATTACCAACGATACATTAATCTACCGGATGGGATTAGAAATCGGCCAACAATGCCGTTTGCTGGGCATTCATATGAATATGGCTCCTGTATCAGATATCAATGTAAATCCTGAAAATCCGATTATCAATCACCGTTCCTTTGGAGAGGACAGAATTCAAGTTGCACGAAAATCATGGTTATACGCCAGTGGAATGCAGGATGCCGGCGTTTTGGCTACTGCCAAGCATTTTCCGGGTCACGGTGATACTCAGATTGATTCACATTACGGCTTACCTCTAATTTCACAGACACAAAGCCAACTCGACTCACTTGAACTATTTCCATTTTCATACCTCATCAATAAAGGGATTGGGGCTATTATGACTGGTCATTTACAGGTTCCGGCACTTGAACCAAATGCGAATATTCCTGCTTCAATTTCATCTCGTATCATCAGTAAGAAACTGAAAAACGATTTAGGCTTTAATGGCCTGATAATTACTGATGCAATGAATATGAGAGGAATCAGTAATACCTATTCGTCAGGAGAATCTTCAGTGAAAGCTCTGAAAGCAGGCAATGATATGATCGAAATAATTCCCAGGCTTGACAGGGCTATTTCAGCCGTTAAACTTGCGGTTCAAAATGGGGAATTAACTTCTGAAGATATTGATGAAAAATGCAGGAAAATATTAATGGTGAAGAAGTGGTTGGGACTTGATCGGAAAAAACTGGTACCTACCGATAATTTGCTTCCAAAGCTGAATGATTTTCACTACCAGCTTACCAGAAGGTTGCTTTTTGAACAATCGATGACAGTGTTGGTTAACAAACAGGAAATGATTCCGATACAACGGCTGGACACCCTAAAAATCGCCAGCCTGATGATTGGCTCAGAAGAGATAACGCCTTTTCAGATGATGCTCGGAAATTATACACAGGTCGATCATTTCAACATAAGCAAAGCACCTTCTGAATTAGAAATAAGCAATTTGCTTAATCAACTCAATCCATATAATCTATTACTGATAGGTGTAAATGGAATGGGATTGTATCCCAGGAGACGATTTGGTATCACTGATCAGCAGATTGAACTGATCGAAAAACTAAGCAGTAAGAGTACAGTTATTTCTTATTTTGGAAATCCATACTCACTCCCCAATTTCCCGTCAATTACTAATGCAAAAAGTTTAATAATTGCTTATCAGGACGATACAAATGCCCAGGAAATGGCTGCACAATTAATTTTTGGAGCTACCGAAGCATCAGGAAAATTGCCAATCACAGTAAAGGAAATGTTCCCACTTCATTCAGGAATCGAGACTCCATGTATCAAACGACTGAAATACACACTACCAGAAGAAGAAAATATCAGTACGGTCTTTTTGACTTCAAAGCTCGACTCACTAGCCAAATATGGTATGGATCAAAAAGCATTTCCTGGGTGTCAGGTTTTAGTTGCTAAAAACGGGAAGATCATTTTTCAGAAAAGTTATGGATTTCATACCTATGAAAATATACTGTCTGTGCAAAACGACAACCTGTATGATCTGGCATCAGTAACCAAAATAACAGCAGCCTTACCAGCAGTAATGAAGTTATACGAAGACAAAAAGATTCATCTGGACAAGCCTTTTTCGACTTATTTCGAAGAATTCAAAAATACAAACAAAGCCGAAATGTCAGTCCGTGATGTATTAACTCATCAGGCACGTTTGCAAAGCTTCATTCCTTTTTGGCTCGAACCGGGAAGTAATAAAAAGATACGTGAAGGCGTATTTCACAACCAACCTTCTGAAAAATTCCAGGTAAGAGTTTCCTCTCAATTGTATGCCAGAAATGATTTCAGAAATCAAATTATTGCTGACATCATAAAATCGCCCTTGCGAACTCAAAAAGAATTTCACTATTCTGATTTAGGTTTCAGCCTGTTCCCTTTCGTGACTGAAAGATTAACCGGAACAAATTTTCAGAACTATTTAAACATCGAATTCTTCAAATCACTCGGAGCGTTTTCTACAGGTTTTAAACCATATGAGCGGTTTCCGCTTAATCAGATCATTCCTACAGAAAATGACCTAACTTTCAGAAAAGAACTTTTAGTCGGATTTGTGCACGACGAACTGGCGGCCTTGTTTGGTGGAATTTCGGGCAATGCAGGCCTTTTCAGTAACGCAAACGACCTTGCCAAAGTGATGCAAATATATCTTCAAATGGGTTATTACGGAGGGAAACAATACATTAATCCGGAAACAATTCGTGAGTTTACCAAACTCCAATTTCCTATGACTGCAAACCGACGGGCGTTGGGATTTGATAAACCAAATCAGGGAACTAACGGGAAAAACAAATTTCCTGCTGCAGATGCCAGTCCATACAGTTATGGACATACCGGTTTTACCGGCACCTTTACCTGGGCCGATCCCTCCAATCAACTGCTTTTTATCTTCCTTTCGAATCGGGTACATCCAACACGCAGAATTACAACAATCAACAATCTGAATATCCGTACTAAAATGCATCAGGCTGTTTACGATGCTATCAAAGAAGGCGATCAGTAACTCTTAAAAATTGTTAATTAATTATTCGAACATTAATGCTTTTGTAATTGATTACAATTCTATAATGCTTATCAGACAAGCAGAAATGGATTTATTCCGAAATGTTAAATAACTAGAACAACTCCGGTTTCACTAAACCTGTCAATAAAACATAGCTGTTATCCTTTTGTTATTTCTATATTAATTCTACCTTTAAAGTGCGTTTTGGAAGAAAAAAGATGTAAAACCATAAAAACTAATTGTCATGGAAAAGAAAATCACTTTTAACGAATTACGACACATCAAAGACAGTTTACCTGCCGGTTCAATCAGTCAAATTGCGCAGGAATTTGGTATTGAAGTTGAAACCGTCAGGAATTATTTTGGAGGCGCAAACTATGACAGAGGTAAATCTGTAGGATTACACATTGAACCGGGACCAGATGGTGGCATTGTTTTACTTGACGATTCTGCTATTTTAGACAGGGCTCAGGCTTTAATAACAACCCATTCAAACTAAAATTTTAATTTTATTATTCCGATAGACTGCCCTATATTTATGGGGCAGTTTTTTTTTGCCAATCTTTAACCTAAACCAATAATCATGAAGAATCTTTTACTCCTTTTAGCACTGTGTTTTCTAACTACCACAACATTCTCACAAAAACAACTTTTCAACGGAAAGAACCTGAAAAACTGGGAAATTTTTCTTGGAAGCCCAATTCCCGGATTTGAAGATATGGCAAAAAAAGCCACCGTTCAATCGACCTACCAGGTTGTAAAAATGGATGGAGAAAAAGTGATCCGAGTCTCCGGAGATATTAATGCTTCGTTAGCCACCAAAGCCGAATACGAAAATTATCATTTACGTCTCGAATTTAAATGGGGCGAAAAAGTGTATGGGAAACGGAACAGCGGATTACTTTATCACAGCTATGGACCGTTTGGGGTGGCTTTCGGAACATGGATGGCCAATATCGAGCATCAACTTATGCATGATAACCTTGGAGATACATACCTTATGGCTAATACCTGGTGCGAAACCAATGTAAAAAAAGGTGATGATGGAAAAACTTTTTACTATTCGCCTGATGGAAAAACCATGGAATTCAGTGAAACCGACAACGGACGTTCGATCAAAAAAATGAAAGATGCCGAAAAGCCACTTGGTGAATGGAACACCGTTGATTTGTATTGCTTCGGACAAACTGCAATTCATGTAGTGAACGGACAACTGGTGATGATCAACACCAACTGTAATAAAATCGAGAATGGGAAAAAAGTCCCGCTGACAAAGGGAAAAATCCAGTTACAGTCTGAAGGGGGTGAGTTTTTCATCCGGAAAGTTGAAATTGAAAATATTGACGGAATACCCAATAAATTCATGAATTAGTTTAGCCAAATTTTGGACCTGACAGGTTTTGAAAACCTGTCAGAGATAAAATCGCGCAACCATCATACCGATTGTTATATCTTAAAATTGAATTAAGCTCTTGTAACGCTTTCCAGATATAAAGTGTCAGGACACAAATCCAGTCCATTCGCCCATTGGATGCTTCCAAGAAATGGTTTTACGGAATTAAACAAACTTAAATCCTTCAATTCCTGAAAAATACCAATTCCAAGATATGGTTTTACGTCAAATATTTTTACCTCTCCGTTGGTAAAGGTAAGGATCAGCGAAAAGTTTTTTTCTGGCCGGACATCTTTAATTCGCGGATTCATTTTGCCTATTTTAATGGATCAATTTTAAAAATATTTTCGCCCCTAATTGCCAAATCCCAGTCAGCAATCAGTTCATCGTTGTGTATTTTAAACCACTCCTACTAAAATAGGGCATGTATTTATAACCAGTCGGTAGGTTTATGAAGTATGAAACCATCTTTCTTTTTTACATTTTCTTCAAATTGACTGTCAATTAGTTTCTTCCTTCCAATAATTTGAGAACCTTTGGCAGCGCCGGCTACTGTATTATTGTGGCGGTTCGGAGGGAAAAATACTGAAACTACTTTATTTGGAAAATTCTGATGAACGGCTTTTATTGGAGGCACTAAATCACTATCGCCTGAAATTAAGATTGCAGTGTCGTATTTGTCGTGAAAAGCATCAATAATTATATGTGTGGCAATGTTTACATCGGTCATTTTTTCGTTGGATATGTTCCAATTGTGGCCGCAATTGTCACATTCTATTTGTTTTGCTTTATAAAGTCCATAGATGATTTTTACTTCTGTAGTTTCGATTGCCTCTAAATAGGTTGTTTGCCGTTTTTGCTTTTGTGGGTTGTTTGTTATTCTACTTGTAAAGTATTTTATTTCAATTAATTCCTGATTTGCAGTTAAATAACTTCGTACTAATTTTTCTACATTCAGCCATTTACATTGGTTGAATCCGGCATCCTTCATCCCAAAATAGAGATTAAATCCATCAATGTATACAATTACCCTATTTTTCTTTTGCTCCATTTGTTTGATTATAAGTATTAAATATATACTTTCGCAGCATGTACAGCTCTAAAGATAGCATCTTTGGACCGATGCCTCGCCTAACGGTGGGGCATTTAAATTTCAAATCATACTATAGGCATTAATATTGGTTATCTGTATCATTCCATTAAAGATTTACTTTTCAATTTCGATTTTCAATTCTCCCAATTCGCTTTGCAGTTTTCCTTTTGTAATACTGAAATATTCATCCCAATCAACTATACTACTGATTGTCTTATATGTGTCGCTTTGCTTTATTGTGATGATTTCGGTTTCCAACGTCTTTATTTGTCTGCGAAGTTGTGCAATGGCTACTTTTAATAAATCGGCTTCTAAAACTGTCTCTGACCTATATTTGAAATAATTTCCTTTTTCAAGGTCGCTAAATATTTCAGATACCTTCTTCAAATCGTTTTTGTCATACGCTGCTTTGAGTTCAATAAATACTTCTTGTGCAGCTACTTTAAACTCATCACTAACCTTGTCGGGATGGCATAAAACGGTTGCTTTTCTGAAAGTCCTTTTGTGTTCATTCTTCTCATCTTCAGTCAGTTCATAGACTTCTTTTCCTTTTTCTTCATTTACCTGTTCCTGATATTGACGTTCATCATTTTCCGCTTCCTCATACTTTGCCCGATTTGCTTTAAATTTAATCTTTCGTAATCGTAGAATTTCAAGGATAATGTTTCCTAATTCAATTGCATGGCGGTGCTGAAATTCCGAAAGCAACTTTTCTAACTCAATTTTTTCATTATCAAATGCATTAAGCTGATTTTCAAGGTTCTTAATTTCAAATTTTAGGGCAGCAACCACTGGGTCAATCCAAACCGACAATAACTGATTTTTCGAAATGAAGTTTTGAATCTTTATAATCGCTAATGCAAATTCCTCTCTCCGAATATCTTCAATTATTTCGTCTAAATCTGCGTTAAAGTCGTATGCTTCAAGTTTTCCAGCTTCTTTCTTTAATTCTTCGATATCTTCAAGCAAGATATAGTTTTTGAGTATTTCCAATCGCTTAATTATCTTGTTGATAGGGAAAACGATGTCTAACTTTGGCTCGTCCGGATAATATCGCTTGCGAATATGATTAAACTCCGCAATAAATTGCTCTGCTAATGTAGTATCGTTACTTGTGATGATTACATTTTCAAAATTGCTTTCAGCTTTGTAACTCCAATTGTACGAACCGGTAATAACTGTATTGTAATCAATTACACAAAATTTGTTGTGCATCAATTCGGTATCGCCATTACCGGCCCAATAAACCTGTGAATGAATAATTGCCAGTTGACCGAAATCAATGGATGAATTTTGGTTGATGCTGTCATCCGAAATGATAATAGAAATAGAACAGCCATTTCTTGCTTTTTTAAGTAATTCGTTGAAAAGGTTTTTATTGGTAAACCATGCTACTGCTATGAAAATTGATTTCTGTGCTTTACCTATTTCCAGTTCAATTCGCTCAGCTATGTTCTCAAATACCGCTTCTGTTTGCATTATTTGATTGAATTTAGAAATTCATAATACTTTGATTGATTGCTAAAACCACCAATTTAATCTCCATTAATTCTTTTTACATCGCCAAGATTGTAATTAGCATTTGCAAAATTCTGATCAATTTTAATTGTTTTATTTTAATTTTTAAGACATCGAACTGAAAACCCACTATCCCTATTATGCGAGGTTCCACTTAAACCACCGTCATTATAGTACATGAAGCGGCACCAGCTTCTGTTATAATAATCTAGGTCTAAGTCCATGTTAGCAAAGTAGTGATTAGAGATATTACCATAGTCTCTCTTAAAAGATTCAGAACTCCACCAATATCCAAAGCTTCCAGCGGATTGGTATGTCCCATTGCCGTTACGGGAGCCACCAGGAAGGGCCGAGAAGCCAGTTTTATTATTTTTAGACAAATCGTTGCCAACATTTCCTGATTGAATAAAATCTTCCTTCCAACCAGCTTTAGCAGCTAATGATTTTGCTATTTTCCTTCCGATAGATGTTCCTTCGAAATTGAAATCACTAGCAATTAAATAATCAACTAAAATCCTCCACTCATCAATATTTGGTATATGCCAACCTTTCGGTGCTAATCCACGTCCGTCATTCACAGCATACCAATTATATAATTTACCATATATTTTACCATTAGCTGATTTGTTGTCATAATAACACCACGCAGGTTGTCCTGTTCTACCAGCCTTAGTCCATTCTTCTTTAGTTTTAGCTACTGGAATTGGGTCACCATTTCTGAAGAACTTAACAGAAAGGTTTTCAGTCATCCATTCTTGGGTACCGATAACAACACTCTTAAACTTAGTAACTAATTGTCTTTTGGAGTGTTCTTCCAAAATCTTATTGGTGATTTTTATTGTGTTACCAACTTTTATTAATCCGGTATTTTTTATTGGTATTGCCGGGCTTAGTTTTGATATATCTTCGGGCATTATGCAAATTTTAATTCTATTCCTATATGAAAATGCAATAATTATCTAAAAAAAATCCTATCTGAAAATGTTAGAGTATTTGTCTTGTTATCTTTCCTTCAGTTCATTTTCAACTTTCTTCCATTCCTGTTTCAATAATTCTTGAATGTGAGTAGTTAAAAGGGTTATCTTTTCTCTGGCCGCCAGAATCCCTTTACCTGTCATATATTCTGAATCAACATAAAAATGAATAAAATAATCAATAATTTCTGTTATCTCCCAATTTTCTTTTGGATTCAGCCTAATCTTAAAAAGGTATAGGTTTTTCACAAAATCACTATAGCTCCAAATTTTCTGTTCAGGTCCAAATGCAGTAGATGTCGGAGAATCAAAATATCTTGATCTCTGAACATATTGCGCCTCTATGTCGTTGTCATAATCTATAGTTTCATTATATGTACTTTTTATATTCGAATCGTGAATTTTCAAATTGAAATAGATACTTGCTACAATATCAGTTACTTCATTTCTTATTGTAGCAATCCATTTAATTCTTTCGGAAGTAATTGTATCAATATATTTCGTTGTTTTTAGATTCTTACGAGTATAATATATCATACCTGCTATTCCGAATAAAGTTAATGTTGACGTTGTTAACGTTCCAATTAATAAAGCATCCATAATTTTAAATTTTTATTCTAACTACCTACTATTAACACTCTCACAAGAGCATTTACATTCTCATTCATGTATAACAATAGAACCTCATTCATCTTAGTATCAGCTTGTTTTTGATCATAAATTTAACTTTTCAATGCAGATAACCAAATATTTGTGCCCTTTTTATTTGCTAAAACTTGCACGCCACCAATTTATCAGGCAATTGTTATTTCGGCAAAAACATCCGCGCCGTTCTGAACTTTTTCATTTCTGGGTGTACTGAAATGAAAAAGTTCACCAATGAATCAGCAAAGAATTAACAACATCGTCGGATGGGCAGTTTTCTATATTTCCCTTATCATTTATGTTTTAACCCTTGAACCAACACTCAGCTTATGGGATTGCGGCGAGTTTCTGGTTTCAGCTTATAAACTGGAAATCAACCATTCGCCAGGGGCGCCTCTGTTCATGCTACTTGGGCGCATCTTCTCCCTGTTCAGTTTTGGAAATCCCGCAAAGGCAGCCTATGCCATTAACCTGGTCTCGGCAGTATCGAGTGCTGCAACTATTCTGTTTTTATTCTGGACCATTGTTTGGCTGGTTTCAAAAATGGAACAACAGCAAGGAAAGACCTACCCGATATTTTTAAAATTCGGAGCAGCAGCCATTGGAGCTTTGTCGTTTGCGTTTACTGATTCGTTTTGGTTTTCGGCTGTCGAAGCTGAAGTTTACGCGCTTTCATCGTTATTCAGCGCAGTTATTTTATGGGCAGCAACCCGTTGGGAGCGCGAAGCTGATCAGGCTCATTCTTCCAGGTGGATTGTCGTGATGTTTTTCCTGGTTGGTCTCTCCATTGGGGCACATTTACTGAATTTGCTGGTCATTCCATCAGTCGGGTTAATCATTTTTTTCAGAAAATATAAATACTCCCTCAAAGGATTGCTCGCCACAATCCTGATCAGTGGAATCGGGATCATTGCCTTACTCCAGATTTTGATTCCCGGAATCCTAAACCTGTCAAAAACTCTGGAACTTTTTTTTGTCAATCAACTTCATTTCCCAATTCACTCGGGATTGTTTACCTATCTAATTCTGCTGATTGGCGCAATAACAGCCGCATTGTTTTATAGTCACCATAAACAATTTCCAAGGCTGAATCTAGCCTTATTGTGCCTGACTTTTTTGCTGATTGGTTACACTTCCTATGTGGCAACCATTGTACGGGCATCGGCAGGGGTGCCAATCAATCAAGGAAATCCGGAGTCAACATTCAGCCTGTTAAACTATTTAAACCGCGAACAATATGGTTCCCGGCCAATATTGTATGGATCAAATTTTGGATCGGTTGTTTCAGGATACGAAGAGCGTGAAACCTGGATTGCTTCCAATGGAAAGTATATTAAAAGCCAGTTAAACCCAAAGATTAATTTCGACAAAAATACCATTGGATTTTTTCCACGGATGCACAGTAACGATCCGGAACACATTGAAGCTTATAAAAACTGGGTCAATTTTAAAGGAATAAAAGTTCCGATTAACGATGAAGAAGGCAAAATGAGCAGTACAACAATACCAACTTTTCAGGAAAATCTTTCATTTTTTATGAAATATCAACTCGGGTTTATGTACCTGCGCTACTTCATGTGGAATTTTGCCGGACGAAAAAACGATATTCAGGGAACCGGCAGCAAAGTGAACGGAAACTGGCAGTCTGGAATTCCAATAATAGACCAGTATTTTGCCGGCCCTCAAAAAAATCTTCCTTCAGTAGTAAAAGAAAACAAAGCCCGCAACTTCTATTATTTCTTGCCCCTTCTGATTGGAATTCTAGGCCTGTTTTTTCAATACAGGAATGACCGGCAAAACTTCTTAAGTACAGGCCTCCTCTTTTTCCTGATGAGTTTTGCGTTGGTCATTTACCTCAACGAAATACCAAACACTCCTCGTGAACGCGATTACGTTTATGTAGGTTCATTTTATGTTTTCTGTATCTGGATTGGACTTGGCGTTTTATCTGTTTTTAACGGATTTCAAAAGCTTGTAAAAGAAAGATATGCGGCTATCGCGGCAATGTCTGTTTGTATAATGGCTTCACCCATATTGTTGCTGTCTCAAAACTACAACGATCACGATCGATCCGGAAGGTATTCTGCCCGGGATTTGGCACGCAATTACCTTGAATCGTGCGAAAAGGATGCAATCTTGTTTACTCATGCCGACAATGACACCTATCCACTTTGGTATTGTCAGGAGGTGGAAGGAATCCGTCGCGACGTTCGAGTGGTGGTAATGCCCTATTTGCAGGCTGAATGGTACATCCAGCAATTACAACGGAAGATTTATGGTAATGAAGCACTGAAAATGACTATTCCGCTGGAAAAATATCAATCAGGGCAAGTTGATTATGTGTATGTTGTTCCGAAAATTGAAACAGAGCAGCCGCTGACCGATGTACTTGAATTCGTAGCCAGCGATTCTTCAAAAACAAAACTCACAATGGGCGAACAGAAACAGATCAGCTATATTCCGGTCGATAAAATGAGTATTGAAATGCCGGGGAAAGAATTGATTCATCTGGAAATGAAGCAACGGGCCATAAACAAAGGCGATCTGGCTTTTTGGGACATTATTGCTTCGAACAAGGGGAAACGCCCGGTTTGTTTTACATCATGGGTCGATCCGGAGGAGCACGGTTTGAAAAACAATCTGATTTTTGATGGTCTGATCTTTCGATTGACTGATCAAAAAACCGACATCAATTCTGTTCTGGACATGGGAAAGTTTGAAACTGAAAACCTATACAAAAACCTGATGCAAAAGTGTAACTGGGAAAATCTCGCTAATCAGGATGTATATTTCGACTGGCACCACCGACGAATGCTGGCCAGCATGCAAATCAGAACTGCCTTTTACCGTCTGGCTCAAAAACTGACCGAAGAAAAGCAAACGGTTAAAGCGATGGAAGTACTGAAAAAAGCTGAGAAGACAATCAGCTTAAAACTTTGGCCGGTGGATTATCAAAGCATTCAGATGGCTTCGCTATACGTTAAAAACGGACAAAAACAGTTGGGCGAAATACGGTTTAAGGAACTGGCTTCATCTCTTGAAGAGTGGCTCCGATATTATGTCACATTTCCGGTCAATGAAAGAAAAACAATAGCTGATGAAGCCGGGTATCAGTTTTCGTTGTTCAATGAACTGATTGAACAAGCGGAAGGAACTGTTGAAAAAAATCAATTACAAAAAATGAAAGATCAACTAATTCATTTCGCAACACAACTGAATTACTGATAGTTTGCCAACTATATCTGCGGTTTTTTTTGTAACTTGTATAGCTTTTCGCAGCTACGTTTCATTTAAAAACCAAAAATCATGAAACCGAGATTTAACCCGCTATACATTGGTTTGCTGCTGGTAGTAAGCCTTTCGTGTGGTAACAAAGCAGGCAAAAAGGAGGGAAATTTAAATGCCCCAACCGATCAAACAATTAAATTCAGGCAATTTTCATTCATCGACCAACAGGGAACAGGAATTGAAGCTTTCAGTTTTCTGATTCCCCAGGATTGGCAATTTGAAGGTGGAATGAACTGGATATTAGACAATCCGGCCATGCCGGCGACTGCAGCTTTCAGGGTTTATAACACCAAAGGGAAAGATGAATTTGAATCATTTGCCAACCGGTGTTACTTCTGGACGACCAACCTACAGTTATTGGCTATGTTCCCTCCGGGAACCAAATATTTCGGCAGTACGGTTAAAAATCCTGTCAAAGCCCCGGGGGCTCTAAAGAAAATAATTATCCCTCAGGAACGACAGAATTACACCAATTTTAAAATCATTTCGGAAAGCGACCTTCCTGAATTGGCAGAGGCACTTGGCGCCGGAAAACAAGCACAGGTCTATGGACAATCAGGTGCAACTGGTGCAAAAATGAGGATCAGCTATACAAAGGATGGTATAGAAATGGAAGAGGAAATTTATGCCGTGGTCGAAAATATAACCTTTCCGGTTAAGTCGATGAGTGGGACATTTTTTAATACCATCTGGTTTGTCGATTACATATTTTCGTTTAAAGGAGAGAAAGGCAAACTTGAAGACCAAACAAAAATCTTCCAAACCATCACTTCTTCATTCAGGGTAAATCCGAAATGGTATGCCAAATACAACAATGTAATTGAATATCTGGCACAGCAACAAATCAGGCAGATCAGGAGTGTTGGCGAGTTTAGCCGAATGTTGAGCCAAATGAGCGATCAGATGAGAACGGATCAACTTAACCAATTCGAAAGCCGAAACAATGTTTACGATAAAGTAGCTGAAAAATTCAGCGATAATACTCTGGGGATTGACCGCTATTACGATCCATTCGAGGAGCGTCAGGTACAACTGCCAAGTGGGTACAATCATGCCTGGTGCAACAACAACGGTGAATATATTCTATCAGATAATCCGAATTACAACCCCAATGTCGGATCAAATTTAAACTGGCAGCAACTGGAAAGAAAGTAATTTGAGGCAGGTTGTAAACAACAGGCTAAAATAAGAATGGGATCGCTTTCAGTGAAGGCAATCCCAATCTGTATGAAAAAGGATTCCCTCTGTCGGTGAAAAATGGAATCCTTATTTTTTTGATCATTTATTTTGACTTCGCAATTGCCGCCAAAACTCTTTCTGGTGTCATTGGAAGTTGATAGAGTCTGGCGCCACATGCATCAAAAACAGCATTGGCGATTACACCGCCCATTGAAATGATACCAGGTTCGCCCCCACCCTGCGGAGCTTCATTCTTATCCAGAATTTTAGTTTGAATTTTTGGCACCCACGAGAATTGTGGAATCTGGTAATTTCCAAAATTGGTTGTATGAACTTCTCCGCCATTGAACTTCACTTCTTCGGTAAGTGCATATCCCAACCCCATTGTAATACAGCCTTCCAACTGAATAATTGATCCTTCAGGATTGATGCAATAACCCATATCCTGTGCACAGGCAACCCGAATAACCTGAACCTTTCCTGTTTTTTTATCTACTTTAACTTCAGCCATATGAGCCACATATGCTCCTGCATCGAAACCGCAGGCAATTCCATAACCTCGTCCGCTGGGCGATTTGGCCGGAGTCCAGCCAAATAATTCGGCTACCGCTTTCAGCACACCAATCATACGCTCATCTTTCAGGTTCTTTAATCGAAAATCCAACGGATCTGCCCAAATTTTTGCCGCCATCATTTCAATTTGTGACTCACGGGCAAATGTATTGGTATTGTTTCCAGGGGCACGCCATGCACCGGTAAGAAAAGGATGAACATCTCGGGCCGAATAGCTTGTTGTTTTGGCATTGGGCACATCATAAATGGTATCAGATCCCCGTGAGCCTGCAAAATATTCGTGATAGTCCCACAATGAAATCTTTCCTGATTTGTCGGTTCCTGAAGTAATTTTCACAACGGCAGCCGGACGGAAATTATCATAGAAAAAAGCTTCCTTCCGGGTCCATAAAACCATAATTGGTTTTCCTGTGATTTTAGTCAGACGTGCTGCCTCTATAGCCTGACGAAACATTGTTTTTCCGCCGAAACCTCCACCCAATCTTGGTGGAATAACCCGAACTTTATCCAACCCAAGACCAAGCTCACGGGCAATACCATCCTGCGTTCCAAACGGTGTTTGGGTTGATGCACGAACCACAACTTTGTCGCCTTCCATAAAACCAAGAGCCGTGTGAGTTTCAATTGCTGCATGCGCCACATAGCTGTTATAAAACTCACTTTCAATTATCAGATCAGAATTGCTTTTACCTGTTGCAATATCTCCTGAACTTTTAACAACTTTGGCTTCCGACGGAAATTCAAGCATGTGCTTAAAGACAGTTTGGTCATCCACCTTCATTTCATCGAACTTATATTCGGCTTTTACTTTGGCAAGAGCTGCTTCTGCTTTTTCAATATCACGATGTAAAACAGCAACAAGTTCTTTGTCGCGGGCAATCGAAATTCCTTCCATTTTTTCAGCTTCCGAGGTATCAGCCTTAACCAAAGTTGCACCATGCGACGGTGGTCTCAGTATTTTGGCATATAACATTCCGGGCATTTTAAAATCACCGGAGTACATAGCCTCACCTTTCACTTTGACAACTCCGTCGGCATGTCGGTATGATTTACCCCTAATTTTAAATTCGCTGAAATCTTTTATTTTTGGTTTTACGTCCAGGTACTTTTCTATCTTTTTCCCTTTGGTTAACTGTCCGAAGCTGACCTTTTTGCTTTTGTTTCCTTTAATGAAAATTATTCCATTTTCAATCGAAAGTTCTTCCAGAGTTACACCCAGATTTTCAGCTCCGAGCGCCAGAAGTACACCACGGGCTTCGGCCACCGCAGCCAGTAAGGAAGGGCCAAGTTGACGGGTTGAAAGTGATCCCCAGGTTCCTGCATCGTAGGGACACAATTCGGTATCGCCCATCACCATTTTTATGCTTTCCAGAGGTGTATCCAGTTCATCAGCCACCATTTGCGGAAAAGAAGTGATAATTCCCTGCCCCATTTCAATTTTCCCGATCAGGCAGGTAACCTTACCATCTTCACTGATATGAATAAAAGCATTGTAATCCTTTGGGAGCGATCTTTGCTGAGCAGCTTCTGCAGCTACCCCGGTCAAAAAATCGCCCAGTTGAAAATAGATAAAAAGTCCTCCACCGAGAAGTTTTACAAAATCTCTCCTGTCAACTTCAAAAGTTGGATTGTTTTCCGGCACTTCGTCCCGATAATATTTATTGTCTTTCATAATCAAGGTTTTATCAGGTTAAACTTTCAGGACTTTGGAGGCCGACTCAATTGCTTCGAGAATCCGAGTATGAGCGCCACATCGGCAGAGGTTGTCTTCCATTCCTTCAATAATTTGCTCTCGGGTAGGATGAGGTGTTTTCAGTAAAAGGCCATAGGCATTCATGATCATGCCCGGAGTACAGAATCCGCATTGCAGGGCATCGTGATCGACAAAGGCTTGCTGAACCGGATGTAATTTCCCGTTGACCGACATACCTTCGATGGTAGTAATCTTTTTGCCAGCCACATCTTCCATAGCTATTCCGCACGACCGCACAGCTTCACCGTCCATAATTACGGTACAGGCTCCGCAGTAACCTTCACCACACCCGTATTTGGTGCCGGTAAGGTTGAATTTGTCGCGCAGCACCCACAGCAAGGTCTGGCCTTTTTCAAGTGGAATTTCCACTTTCTTTCCATTAAGTTCAAATTTGATAGTTTCTGCCATGTTTGTTAGTATTATTGAGTTTATTCGTGTTTGTATTTACTAAACCTAAAGAAGAAACATCATTCATCATACCATTCAAATAAATATTTCTCATCAAATTCAACTTCAAACTTTTTCAGAAAATCCAGATATTCTTCTTTAAAAGTCCTTTTGCGGTGATGTTCTTCCTGATTTAATATGTATTGATATACTTGATCTATTTGAGAATGAGAATAGGAGAATGAACCAAAACCTTCTTGCCAGGAAAACTTGCCACAAACAAATTTTTGCTCGTTGATAAAATTACTCGAATTGTTCTTCACATCTCTGATTAAATCGGATAATGACATGGATGGTTTTAATCCAACAAATAAATGAACATGATTGGTAACGCCATTGACGATGATTGGTTTTTGATTTTTACCTTTAATTATCCCAGACATATATTTGAAAACTTCATTACGCCAGGGTTTTTGAAGCAGGTTCGTACGACCATTTACGGCAAATACTACCTGAATGTAAATTTGAGAAAATGTTCCTGCCATATTTTTTGAAATAAAAATTGAATCATTTCAATCATGTCATCCCTTCGGGATTAATAACCCATTTTGCTCCGCATTCTCTATAATCTTGTCATCCCTTCGGGATTTGGGAAATTGTTGTTCGATCATTTTTCAATAATCCTGTCATCCCTTCGGGATTGTTTAGCTTCTCATTCATCATATCCTACAATCTTGTCATCCCTTCGGGATTGTTTTAACGCCGAAGGCGTGATAGGATTATAGCTAACAATTTGATCCTACAACAAACAACCCCGAAGGGGTGGCATTATCTGGCTCCCAATTCATTCGAATAATCATCCGGTGTATCAATGTCTCTTACGATTTCGGGGCAAAAAGTTTCCACTTCAAAAATATCTTCCGGAAATTTTTGCGCAACTGATCTAAGTCCAACTTCCGGATTAAGGGTTGAAAGTTTATTCTTTAACTTCATATCATATAGTGGCGGATGTCCGCGCTTGCCATTAAACAGCGGAATTACAATTCCTTTTCCTGAACTTTTCCAGGCTTCAACAACATCATGGATCACCTTTTCTGAAATAAATGGCTGATCACCCAGAAAGACCAAAACTGCTTTTGTATTCGAAGGCAATGTTTTCACTCCTGAAATTACCGATGTGTGCATTCCATCCTGAAAGTTTTCATTCCGGACAGTTTTAACCGGCCATGCTTTCAAAACTTCTTCAATTTCAGCACAATTTGCACCCAAAACAACCACAACTTTGGTAATTCCTGAATTTAATATATTTTCAACAACACATTCCACAATGGTTTTTCCTCCAAAAGGCAGCAGCAGTTTCTGTGTTCCCATACGGGTTGAAAGGCCGGCTGCCAAAACGATTGCCCAAATATTATTCATGGGTTGACCAATATTTGATTTTTTACTTTTATCAATTGGGCAGCAATACTGACTGCAATTTCCTCCACTGTTTGTGCCCCAATATCTAAACCAACCGGACTATAAACCCGGTTCCACTGTTCCAATGTTGCCCACCCATTTTCAAGAAATAACGTTTTCATCTGGGATACTTTTGCTTTACTGCCAATCATTCCGATATAGGCCGCCCCTGAACCAATGAATTTCCGGAGAACTTCAGAATCGCTTTTATGTCCGTGGGTGACAATAACCAACCAGGAATCATACCGAACAACTATCTTTTCCAGATTTTCCGCACCCGACAGAACACTATCGGCATCAGGAAACCGGATTGGATCTGCATATTCAGGCCTGTCGTCCCAAACGGTAACCGAAAATCCGAGGGTTTTAGCCAGGGGAGCGAGTGAGTTGCCAATGTGTCCGGCCCCTGCTATAATCAGGTTTGGTTTGGGGATAATACTTTCAAGTACAACAAGGTCATTTCGGTTGTATTCAGGATTAGGAATTTCAATCGATTGGCATGAAGCAACTGGATGATCAAGCATTTGAGTTACGACCGAATCTACAGCTTCTCCAAATTTACCCGGAAAGAACAACTCATTATCTTTAGTAAACCAGTATCGGATAATGTCTAAATTCTCCGGATCAGACTGATCGATCCAACTTACTAAAACGCCTGGAATACGATTTTCGATGCTTTTATTTAATTGCCTGAAAACCGGAAGATACAATTTTGGTGATGCATCGATTAGAATCTTCATGCTTCCGCCGCAAATAGATTCACTACCTTTTTCAATTTCACCATGCAGCTCAAATGAAAAAAGTCCAGATTCTTTCGTTTTTACGCGGATTTGTGCTTCCTGAATGACCTTCATTTCTGTTATTCCACCTCCTAATGTGCCAGCCAATACTCCTTTAGCACCAATCAATGCCAAACTTCCGGCTTTTTGGGGAGTCGATCTCTGGGTACTGATAACCGTAGCCAGCACACAATCAGGATGTAGCTGAATTAACTCAGTCAATCGGTGATAAATACAGGATGATGATATCATCGTATTAAAAGGTTTAGGTTTTTTGCTGAATGGATTTCCCGATTCGGAATTCGGCAAAACCTTTTAAAAATACGATTATTTTTTGGAATATTAGTTCAGACTATCGGTGCGAAGAGAATCAATGGATTGAATAAAACAGGCTGAATCGGCAACCAATACCCGATTCGTAAAAATGGAATCTGAGCATGAAATTGTTCCCTGACTGATATTGATTTGATTATTCATAACTGAAACAAACAGGATAACTGATACAAGGCCAGTTTTCAGTCCAAGACTCTGCACCGAGAATAACCATCCGAAGAAACTGGCAAACGAATTTTGTTTTAGTTTCATACTGCTGTTTTTCAGAAGAAACGAATACATCAACCGATCTTCGATTGCTTTGGAGGGTTCTCCAATCCGATCGTTCCGAAGAAGATCAGTAAACAATTGGTCAGAATTCTTTTTAGTCATGGCATTTCAGTTTATAATTCAATTTCATCTTTTAAATATTCAAGCTTTTCGGCCAGCATCTTTTTTGCATAAAACAGGCGTGATTTCACAGTTCCCTCCGGAAGTTCAAGTATTTCAGCCACTTCCTTTATTGAAAATCCTTCCCGGTATCGAAGCAAAAATGCCGAATTGTGTTCTTCTCCCAATTGGTCGAGTGTCGCAAATATCTTCTCAATCAGTTGCTCAGGTTCAACCGACGTGTCGTTCATATAATCGAGGTTGGGCCTCCATGCTTCTGAAGTTTGGTATTCTTTGCGAACTTCCCTCCGGCGGTACTCATTTTTACACATGTTATTGGCTACTGAAAACAACCAGGTCTGGAACGAATAATTCGGATGATAACTTTCGGGCTTTTCGATAAGCTTCATAAACAGCTCCTGCAAAAAATCGTTGGCCTGTTCGGTCGAGTTTCCCAGCATCCGATAAAAATAATAATACATTCGATCTTTATATCGATGGTATAATCCATTGAATGCTGCCTGATCGCCCGAAACGATTTGCTGCATCAACTCAGAATCAGTGTATTCCTTATATTTTCTCCTAAAAATCAATTGGTCGGTTTTTTGAGAATAAGCCAGATTAACGCACCATATGAACCCACGATGATTAATGGAGCCAGCGTAATCCTTCTGAAACTGAAGATATCTTCATTAAAAACGTTGGGCTCAGAAGAACCTCCACCACTCATCAGAATGAAACCCAAAGTTAGCAAACTGAAGATCAGGATCAATCCGATATATTTATTTTTCTGAAAGATCATGCTTTTTTAGTTACTGTACACGCCAAAAAGCAAAGGTTCACTTAAATCAAAAAAAAATCGCCAACAGCGATTTCTCAAATCAATTGTTGGCGACTTCAGTTTTCCATTAACCCGGATTTAAAGCCTGCTCCACGGGATTGCAGCCAACATAACAACCAATGCAATAAAAAAGAAGATAAACGCAGTTTTAAATTTTTTCCTGTCAAATTTCATCTTCTTCGATTTTGCCCTCCCAATGTGTACCAAAACCACCGCAATGAGCATCAAGGAAAAATGTTCAACAGCGTAAAAACGCAATTCGGAATCTTTCATGGCAGCACCAAAATCAGACAAAGCAAATTTGGTGATTGGACTCAGGAAAAAGTATAGTATCAGCCCTATTAATAACTGGATGTCCATCAAGGAAGTGAATACTATTCCTAAAATATTGTCGGATTTTTTCCACTGATGATTTCCCAGCCAACCAGCCAGATATTTTAAAAGAGTTATTGTAAGGCTAAGTAAGAGCACCCACCTCAGGATACTGTGCGCGTATAAGAATTCTGTATACATTTTTAATTTGTTTTAATATGTTTCAATACTAAACGATTGAAATCTGTTTTGGTTGAGTTTAATATAAGCCAATTTATTTTCTCTTGATTTTCTAAAGCCTTTTATGCTGAAATTAACTTTCCAATAAAAAGGAAAAATTAAACAGGATTTATTTCAGCGTTCTCGATCAGGCTAAATCCCACTCTTTTATCGATACTTTGACTAACCATTTCTGAAGCTAAAACCTGTACTGGAGTTGGCCGGTATTTTTTAAAAATAATTCGGGTAAAAAGGCGACTGAAAACTAGAGCCATTTTCTCACCTCTTCTTTTTTCAGAGCGATTTCCATCCAGAATTGATGGCCGTAAAATAATTAGCTTTTTAAAATTCAATTTTTTAACTGATTCTTCCAGTTCACCTTTCATTCTGGAATAGAAGAAGAATGACTTTGGATTGGCACCCATCGATGAAACCAGAATAAAAGTTGAAACCCCGTTTTCAGAAGCAGCTTTGGCGAATTCATACTGATAGGTGAAATCAACCCGATACTGATTTTTCCTGGTTTTAACATTTCTAATTGTCGTACCAAGAGTTGAAAAAAGTATATCGCCCTGGACAAGTTGCTTCCAGCTTTCAGGTTGGTCAAAATCGATGATTTTTTCTTCCAGATTTGGATGAATAAATCTTGTTTTCCGTCTGACAAAAATACGGATTTTGTCAAATTCAGAATGAAAAAGCAATTGGTTAATAATCTGCTGACCAACCAATCCACCAGCTCCTATTACGTTTGCAACTCTTCCCATTTTATGGTTTTTTATGATTCCGTCAGCTAACATCGGCATATTTCATACGATTAATTGTTTTTAATGTTTTCCATCGATTTTGGTAAATTTTCACATTACAATCAACCCTTGAATGTGCCAAATTGTTTTAAGAATTTGATAATTAAGTTATTTTTATTGAACCAATTAGGTTTTGTTTCCTGCTTCATTTGAATTAAGATCAATAAAATTTCTTATTTTTATCATCATGAGCCGGGAACTAAATTATAATATTATGCCATGCATGAAAAAGATTCTATGCTTCATTATATTCTATGGGATATACTCATTGCAATCTCAGGAAATCAAATGGCAAGGACCATCGGTCGATTTTAAAAATGGAAAACTAAAAGTTTCAGCAAACCATCGGTATCTGGAATTTGAAAATGGCACTAACTTCTTTTATTTAGCTGATACTGGTTGGGAATTGTTTCACCGGCTCGATAAAAAAGATGCTGAAATATATCTTGAAAATCGTCGGGAGAAAGGATTCACCGTTATTCAAGCTGTAGCTTTGGCCGAACTTGATGGACTAAATATACCCAACATGGAAGGCGAAAAGCCGCTATTGGATAACGATCCGGCAAAACCCAACGAAAAGTATTTTGAACATGTTGATTGGGTTATTAAAAAAGCAGCAGATAAAGGTATTTTCATTGGACTATTGCCCACTTGGGGCGATAAAATTGATCCCCAATGGGGAGTAGGTCCAAAAATCTTCAACAAAGAGAATGCTTTTCAGTATGGCCAGTGGATAGGAACCCGATATAAGAATTTTCCAAATATTATCTGGATTAATGGTGGTGACCGGCAGGGTGGTAAGGAAAACTTCGAGATTTGGAATGCCTTGGCAAATGGAATTAAATCAGTTGATAAGAACCACTTGATGACATTTCACCCGATGGGAGGTAATAGTTCTTCGAAGTGGTTCCATAATCAGGAATGGCTCGATTTTAACATGATGCAAACCGGGCATGGTGAACGCTCTTATGCTGCATATAAAAAATTACTTATTCCAGACTATCAGCGTAAACCTGTAAAACCAACGTTCGATGGTGAACCGCGGTACGAAGACCATCCTCACGACTGGAAACCCGAGATTCTCGGTTGGTTCGACGATGCCGATGTACGGCAGGCGGCATACTGGAACTTGTTTTCCGGTGGTTTTGGACATACCTACGGATGTCATGCGATCTGGCAAATGCTTACGCCTGAGAGAGCTCCAATAGGTTTTGGCCGCCACACCTGGCAACTCGACCTTGACCTTCCTGGTGCAGTTGATATGCTGAACTTGCGCCGTCTGATGGAAAGCCGTCCAATGACCGAACGAATACCATTTCAGGAATTGATCACCAACGATTATATGACCGAAACCGATTATATTGTGGCAACCAAAGGGAAAGATTATGCATTTATATACCTACCAACCGGATGGGAAGCCAGTTTAGATCTTGAAAAACTCGGATGGGAAGAATCCTTGGTTTGGTGGTTTAATCCTCGCACCGGAGAGGCAACAAAGCTGAAAGAAATTCTTAACAAAGGCATTCAGGTGTTTAAGCCGGAAAATGGAGGGCGCGGCAACGACTGGATATTGGTATTTGATGACAAGAATGCAGGTTGGGGCGCTCCCGGAAAATAAAGTAATTTGACCAGTGTTTTTTTTAAATTGAATCAATTATGGATGCAGGAATCAGTAGTTATACATTTGCCTGGGCCTTTGGTGTTCCGGGAAACAGACCGGAGAAACCCATGACCGTTTTTAACCTGATTGAAGTAGCGATAAGCATGGAGGCTAAAGTTATTCAGATAGCTGACAATGTCTCTCTTGAAAAGTTTTCAGACCAGGAATTAAGTGAGTTTAAATTCTTCGCCAATCAGGCTGAACTGAGAATTGAGGTTGGCGCCAGGGGTATGACAGTCGAACGGCTTAGGCAATATGTAAATATCGCGCATTTGCTGGGAGCATCAGTTCTTTATTTCGCTATTGACAGTCCTGATTTTGTGCCAAGCCTGGATGAAATTCATGATATTATCCAACCGATTGTTCCTGAATTGGAAGCATTGAAAATAACGCTTGCCATCGAAAACCATGAACGGCTACTTGCCCGCGAATTAGTTGAAATCGTCGAAAAAGCTGGAAGTAAACGGTTAGGAATTTGTTTGGATACCGTCAATTCGTTGGGTGTAGGTGAAGGTATGGAAACTTTAATCAGACTTTTAGCTCCAATGACTGTAAATCTGCATGTTAAAGAATATTCCATTCGCCGGTTCACACACAAAATGGGGTATGTTATTGAAGGAGCCCAGCTCGGAAAAGGAATGTTGCCCCTTACAGAACTGATATCGAAAGTATCGCCCCGTTGCCAGTCAGCAATACTTGAACAATGGACTCCCCCGGAGAAGACTCTTCAGGAAACCATCCAAAAAGAAAAACAATGGGCAGAGGAAAGTTTTCTCTATTTAAAATCAGTTTTAGGTTAAAATCCGTCAGATGAAAATCACATCAACTCATTAAAGCAAATCGCTGGCAAGTTCGGCTAAATAACTTCGTTCGCCTTTAATTAGGTTTACATGCGCAAAAATTTCATGATTCTTCATTTTCTCAGTCATATAGGCCAATCCATTCGATTTCATGTCCAAATATGGTGAATCTATTTGTTGAAGATCGCCGGTAAAAATCAGTTTACTACCCTCTCCTGCCCTGGTAATAATTGTTTTAATTTCGTGGGGAGTCAGGTTTTGAGCCTCATCAATAATAAAATAAGAGTTCGACAAACTTCTTCCGCGAATATAAGCCAGAGGTGTAATAATCAGTTGTTCATCTTTCAGAAGCTCTTCAATTTTCTGATATTCCGCACTCCGGGGATTATAATTATGCTTGATGACCGACAGATTATCGAAAAGAGGCTGCATATACGGACTAATTTTTTCCTGCGCGTCGCCTGGCAAATAGCCCAAATCACGATTACTCAGCGCCACAATTGGGCGAGCGAGCAAAATTTGCCCAAAGTTTTTATGTTGTTCAAGCGCGGCCGCCAAAGCCAAAAGCGTTTTCCCGGTGCCAGCTTTTCCGGTTAAAGCAACCAATTTTATTTCAGAATTAAAAAGTGCGTCTAAACTGAAGGTTTGCTCTGCATTTCTGGGCTTAATTCCATAAGCAGTTTTTTTCTCCACACGTACCATTTTTTTCAAACCACCATCATACCGGCCTAATACACTTGCTTTTGATGATTTTATTATAAAATATTCATTGATATCAGGAGTCTGCTCCAAGCCCATGACATCCACCGGAAGCGAATTTTCATTGTAAAGTTTTTCGATTAGAACATCATCAAAATTCGCCAGTTCGGTTACTCCTTTATTCAGAAACTGAATGTCTTTTACTTTATCGTTATAATAATCTTCAGCCTGAATTTTTAACGATTTTGCTTTCATCCGAAGATTAATATCCTTCGATATCAGGATAGTTGGCCGGTCGGGATATTTCTGACCAATGTGCATGGCAATAGCCAGAATACGGTGATCAGGAATATCTTCCCTGAATGATTGTTTCATTTCTTCCGGAAGAGGTTTTCCCGTTTCAATAATTAATTTCCCTTTATCAGGTCCCAGTTTAATTCCACCATTAAACAGCTTGTCACCAACAATTTCATCCAATTCACGAACAAATTCACGAGCCTGAAAATTTATTGGATCATTTCCACGTTTAAACTTATCCAATTCTTCGAGAACCGTAATCGGAATTACAATGTCATTATCCTGAAACTGGTAAATACTGGTATGATCGTGAAGAATCACATTGGTATCCAATACAAATATTTTGGTTATTTTTTTCTTTGCCATCTCCATTATCTTTAAGGTTTCCCTAAATTTAGAAAAATTAGAATGTATTTATATTGATTAAGCCGATAAATTCTCAATTTTACCATTCTATTTTTTAACCATTGTTCATAAGTTTTTTTTTCATGCTTACTTACCCTGAAGTTCTTGATTTTTTGTACAGCCAGCTGCCTATGTTTCAGCGCACTGGCCCGGCAGCGTACAAAGATAACCTCGACAACACCCTTCGTCTTGATCAGATATTTGGGAATCCCCATCGTTCATTTAGAACTGTTCATGTTGCCGGAACTAACGGAAAAGGATCTGTTTCGCACATGCTTGCATCCATATTTCAGGATGCCGGGTATAAAACGGGCCTCTACACTTCGCCACATCTGAAGGATTTCAGGGAAAGAATCAAGGTAAATGGTGAGATGATTTCTGAAGAAGCCGTGATGAATTTTACCCGAAAATACCTCAAAAAAAATGAAACTGAAGCGCTCGAACCTTCTTTTTTTGAGCTGACTGTTTCCATGGCTTTTGATTACTTCCGAACCAAGCAGGTTGATATAGCCGTTATCGAAGTTGGTCTGGGCGGAAGGCTCGATTCAACCAATATCATAACTCCTGAAGTTTCGGTCATTACCAACATCAGTTTCGATCATATGGCCCTGCTTGGCGATACTTTGCCAAAGATTGCAGGCGAGAAAGCCGGCATCATTAAAACCGGGATCCCAATTGTAATTGGGGAATCATCACCCGAAACCGATTTCGTATTTGTACAGGCTGCCGAAAAATTGCAAACTTCAATTGTATTTGCAGATCAGGATTATTTAGCTGATTATTCAATGCTTACCCTTGAGGGAAAACAAAGCCTTAACATCACCAGAAATGGAATATCAGCATATCCAGATTTGCAAATTGATTTATTGGGGATTTACCAAAGGTACAACGTTCCAACCGTTTTAAAAACCATCGAAATTTTGAATGAGAAGGGTTGGAATCTTATAGAAAGAAATATCCGGAATGGTTTGAAAAATACGATACAAAATACCGGGCTGATGGGGCGATGGCAAATTATAGGGAACAATCCCTTGATGATTTGCGATACAGGACATAATCCGGCAGGTATCAAAATTGTGATGGAACAGATTAATCAAACAGCATACAAAGAGCTACACATGGTAATCGGTATGGTGAATGACAAAGATCAGGATAAGGTTTTATCATTACTTCCGATAAGTGCTCACTACTATTTCACCAAAGCTTCCATTCCCAGAGCAACCGATCCGGAATTGCTGGCCAACCGGGCTGCCCGTTTTGGATTGAAAGGAAGTTGTTACAATTCTGTTCGTGAGGCTATTTCTTCAGCCATTGTGAATGCTGATAAAAATGACCTGATATTTGTTGGAGGAAGTACTTTTGTGGTGGCTGAGATTTTGTAATATTTTTTAAATTTTTGTTTGCAGGTTTCGAAAAGGAGTATATCTTTGCAACGCTTAAAAAATAAAGCACGTTCAAAAAAACAAGGGCGATTAGCTCAGCTGGTTCAGAGCATCTGGTTTACACCCAGAGGGTCGGCGGTTCGAATCCGTCATCGCCCACGAAAGAGGATAACAAAAGTTGTCCTCTTTTTTGTTTTTATATAATTTTTTATTCGAAAAACCAGGGAAAGGATTAGTTTTGCAATTATTGAAATTAAAAATTCCATCTTCTTATTAACTTCAAATTTTAATAAAAAGTCTCATCTGTCAATTTCTGAGATTTCATTTTTCTTCGGGACAGACTGGACGAAGTTGTGAAGGTAAAGGATCTTTTTCCTGCATATATTCCTCATAATCAATACAAATATTTCATTTTCCAAATTATCACACACCTTTAAATTGTAAGATAGTTATTCAGCTATCCCTGTCGTTGGCAAAGCAAATAATGATTATTTTTAAGAATCAATATTTTCAGTTAAACCAATACCCTTCCTTTCATTTCGTATAAATTCTTACTTTTGGTAGAGTTAAATAGTTTATAATATTTCAACAAAATAATCCCAAATATGACACAAAAAACTGCATTAATTACCGGTGTTACCGGTCAGGACGGTGCTTACCTGAGTGAATACCTATTGAAGAAAGGATATATGGTTCACGGAATCAAACGACGTTCGTCCTTGTTTAATACCGATCGAATTGACCATATCTATGAAGATCCGCATGTTGAAAACCGGCACTTCAAACTACATTTTGGTGATTTGACCGACAGTATGAACCTGACTCGTATTATTCAGGAAACCCAACCAGATGAAATTTACAATCTGGCAGCTATGAGCCATGTGGCTGTAAGTTTTGAAACACCTGAATATACTGGTAATGCCGATGGTTTGGGAACTCTCCGTATTCTGGAAGCTGTTCGTTTACTTGGATTAACCCAGAAAAGCCGAATTTATCAGGCTTCCACTTCAGAGTTATATGGTATGGTGCAGGAAGTTCCTCAAACCGAAAAAACACCGTTTTATCCACGTTCACCCTATGCGGTAGCTAAAATGTATGCATACTGGATTACGGTAAATTACCGTGAAGCATATAAAATGCACGCCAGTAACGGAATTTTATTCAACCATGAATCACCGATCAGAGGAGAGACATTTGTGACCCGTAAAATTACCCGCGCACTAAGTCGTATTGCACTCGGAATGCAGGATCAGTTATTCCTGGGTAACCTTTCATCAAAACGCGACTGGGGTCATGCCAAAGATTATATAAAAGCCATGTATTTGATCCTTCAACAAGATGAGCCTGACGACTATGTAATTGCAACTGGTATCACTACTACTATCCGTGATTTTATTAAACTGAGCTGTGGTGAAATAGGGTTGGAAATTAGTTTCACTGGTGAAGGCGCTAATGAAAAAGGTGCGATTACTTCTATCGACGAAAAACTGTTTATCGAAAGAGTGGGTGAACGTTATCTTGGAGGTATTAAATCGCGCATGGCACCATCAACCATTGTCGCAGTTGATCCCAAATACTTCCGTCCTACCGAAGTTGACCTGTTAATCGGCGATCCCCGTAAATCAAAGGAAAAACTTGGATGGGTACCTCAATATGATCTAAATGGATTGGTACAAGACATGATGCAGTCAGATATTAAACTCATGAAAAAAGATGCCTGGCTGAGGGAAGGTGGATACCGGACGTTGAATTACTTTGAATAAACCAAAATCCACAAATGAACACGAATTAACTCAAATGGACACCAATGAATTTCGCTTTAAAGAGGAATGTTATGACATTATTGGCGCATGCATGGATGTAGCCAACGAATTAGGTTGCGGATTCCTTGAATCTGTGTATCAGGAAGCATTGTGTTTGGAATTCAAAGAACAGGGTATTCCATTTGAAAAAGAAAAAGTGCTGGAAATTTACTATAAAGGAAACCTTTTGAGCAAAAAATATTTGGCTGATTTTGTGTGTTTTAACCAAGTCATCCTTGAACTTAAGGCTGTTGAATCACTGCGTCCAGAACATACAGCTCAGGTACTTAATTATCTGAAAGCGACTGGGAAGACTATCGGCTTGCTAGTCAACTTTGGAACTACAAAACTTCAGTACAAACGTATCATACTCTGATTTGAGTGTATTTGTGACTCATTTGTGTTAATCAGTGGATAAAAATACCATTATGAATAAAGACTCTAAAATATATGTAGCTGGTCATCTTGGCCTGGTAGGATCTGCCCTCTGGAAAAATCTTCAATCGAAAGGATACACCAATCTAATCGGAAGGACCCTGGAAGAATTAAACCTTATGGATACTAATGCAGTAAATATCTTCTTTGATCAGGAACATCCTGAATATGTTATTCTGGCTGCTGCAAAAGTCGGAGGAATTGTCGCCAACAATACCTATCGCGGACAATTCATTTATGAAAACCTGATGATTCAGAACAATGTGATTCATGCCGCCTACCTTTATCAAGTTAAAAAGTTGCTTTTTTTGGGAAGCACATGCATCTATCCGCGCGATGCACCTCAGCCCATGCCCGAAAACTGTCTGTTAACGGCTCCTCTGGAATATACCAATGAACCCTATGCTATCGCCAAAATTGCCGGAATAAAATTGTGTGAAAGTTACAACTTGCAATACGGAACCAACTTTATATCAGTAATGCCGACCAATCTTTACGGTCCTAAAGATAACTTCGACCTGGAGAAATCACACGTTCTTCCTGCTTTGCTCCGAAAATTATATCTGGGTAAATGCCTGGAAGAAAACAACTGGGATGCCATTCAAGAAGACCTGAATAAAAGGCCGATAGAAGGAATTAATGGAGACGGAGAGACGGAGAGAAAGGGAGACGAGGCGAAAACAATCCTTGATATCCTTGAAAAATATGGAATACACGTCGCTCCATCACCCAATCGCCCACTCGCCCACTCGCCTTCTCATCCTCTCAAAGTTTCGGTGGAGATATGGGGAACAGGTGAACCCATGCGGGAATTTCTTTGGAGCGAAGAAATGGCCGATGCATGTGTCTTCCTGATGGAAAATGTAGACTTTGGAAGCGTCATTGCGATCCGCCAGCTGGCGGAGAAGCAACCTCATAACGAACAGATTGCCACACTTCCTCTGGTCCTTCGCAATGACGATCTCCCGGATGAAATCCGCAACACCCACATCAACATCGGAACTGGAAAAGAAATTTCCATCCGAGATTTAGCAAACCTAATCAAATCGAAAGTAGGCTTTAACGGCGAGCTTGTATTCAATGCAACTAAACCTGATGGCACTATGCGCAAGCTTACTGATCCATCTAAACTACATGCCCTGGGATGGCATCATCAAATTGAGATTGAAGAAGGGATTGAGAAGTTATTAAACTGGTACCTAAATAATTAAAAAACATTTTACTGACTGGGAGACGGGGCTGCAGGGCGATAAGGAGACAGGGAGACAGGGAGATAATACGACCTGCGGCAGGGAGATAGGGAGAGGAGGAGACAGATGTTTTTAATTGAGCAACATAAGTAATTCACTACCATGGGAAACATTAGAACGCACAAAGACCTTCAGGTTTATCAAAAAGCTTTTCAGACTGCAATAGAAATACATCAAAATTCAATGTCTTTCCCTCCTGAAGAAAAGTACTCTTTGACAGATCAGATAAGGAGAAGTTCAAGATCGGTATGCTCAAATATTGGCGAGGCATTCAGGAAAAGAAGATATCCAAAATCATTTGTTGCCAAACTTTCCGATTCAGAAGCCGAAGCTGCTGAAACCCAGATTTGGTTGGATTTTGCTTTGGAATTCGGATACATTGACAAAGATGAACACGCACTACTTTTTGACAAATATGATCACATCCTCTCACAACTCGTTATCATGATCAATTCTCCAGAAAAATGGTGTCTTTAGTATTCACCTTGAGCATTACTTTTGTCACCCTTTCGCATTGTCGCCCAGTCGCATTGTCGTTCAATAGCCCTTTCGCCCTTTCACCATGTCGCATTATCGCCCCATCACCCCGTCGCAAAAATCCGTGTAATCCTTTTAAATCCGCGAAATCCGTAATCAACCATGAAGCATCTAATCTCAGTTCCGTCAAACACTATTCCTCATTTCCACCAGATTTCCAAACTTTCAGCCGATGAATGGTTTGTTTCTTCTGATCCTGAAGGCAAAAGAGTTGGTTCCGGAGGTGGAACAACACATCTGCTTACAGAGTTATTTCATCTTGAGAAAGGGGAAAATTTCGAAACATGGTTAGCCAAAGAAAAAAGGATGATCATTCATGCAGGTGGGCAAAGTCGTCGTCTGCCTGCATATGCTGCTCTTGGAAAGAGTTTATTACCTATGCCGGTATTTCGCTGGTCGCGCGGTCAAAGTCTTGATCAAAGATTAATTCATCTTCAGACACCCTTATTTGATCAAATACTGGAAAGTGCTCCAAAAAAGCTTAATACTTTGGTTGCAAGCGGCGATACCTTAATTTTCTCAGGAAAAAACATTCCTAAAATACCCGATGTCGATATTGTCTGCTTTGGCATGTGGCTTGAACCCGAAAAGTCCACTAATCATGGAGTCTTTTTTGCGAGTCATGAAACCCCGGACCAATTGAAGTTCATGTTTCAGAAGCCATCCATCCAGAAGATTAAAGAACTCATTCACGAGTATTATTTTCTGATGGACGTTGGTATTTGGCTACTTAGCGATAAAGCTACAAACCTGCTAATGAAGCGCTGTGGCTGGAATAATGGAGCTTACGAAAGCAATACTCCTCAATTTTACGATTTATACAGCAATTTTGGCTTGGCCATGGGCGATTCACCGGTGGAATTTGATGAAGATATTAGTCTATTGAAAGTCGCATTAGTTAATCTTGAGGGTGGCGAATTTTATCATTTAGGAAATACTTCAGAATTAATTACCTCGAATCTTGCTATTCAGAACCGAATTACGGATCAGCGGGAAATCTGGCACCGCCATATTAAACCACATCCATCAATTTTTGTATTAAATGCTGATGTTCAGGCGAAATTAGGCTCACAACACAACAACATCTGGATTGAGAATGCCAGTATTTCTTCTGGATGGCAACTAAAAGATAATCATGCATTAACCCATATCCCCGAAAATGACTGGAATCTAAAACTACATTCAGGCGACAGTCTCGACCTTGTTCCGGTCAACGAGAATGAAGTGGTAATCAGAAACTATGGCTTCAACGATCCGTTCAGAGGAGTATTGGCAAGCAAGGCCACCACATTTATGGGCATATCACTGAGAGAATGGCTCGCTAAACGTGATTTAAATGAGGCATTCAGCAATAAAGAGCAGGAAACCGACATCCAGTTTCTCCCTCTTTTTCCATTGGTGAAGAAAAATTTGATCGATCCTGAATATATTCAATGGTTGTTTGACCGGGAACCTGAAGATCGGGAAGATTTTAAAATGCGCTGGATAAATGCCCGACGTTTAAGTTCGGATGAAATTAGCCAGAAATGCAATATTCCATTAATAGAAGAACAAAGCAATCGTAACCGGTTGAAAACGGTTCCTGCACTTGCACGAAATTACAGCAATTCAGTTTTTTACCAGCTTGACCTAACCAAACTAGCCAATGAATATGCTGATCAAAATATAGAGTTGCCTGCAACGCTTCAAGGTAAAAATAACGATTGGCTGCCTTTGCATTTTCATATGTTCAGGGCATCAGTTTTACGCAAAAGAGGGTTAGAATGGAATCTGGAAGAAAAAAAAGCATTCGACTATCTGCGCGATTCAGTACTCGAACATTTCTACCAGCGCCCGGTTGATCCAATCATAAAACTTCTGCCTGATCAGATTGCCTGGGGCAGAAGTCCTGTACGACTCGACCTTGCAGGTGGATGGACTGACACTCCACCCTATTGTTTTTTGCATGGTGGAAAAGTGATCAATCTGGCTGTTGAATTAAATGGCCAGCCACCATTGCATTGTTACATCAAGGCTTCAGAAAAACCGGAGTTCGTTATACGGTCAATAGACCTTGGGGCACAGGAAACAATCCGAACTTTTGATGAACTAAGGGCATTTCACAACATTGGGTCGCCATTCGCCATCCCAAAAGCCGCACTTGCCCTTAGCGGATTTATTCCTGAATTCTCAAACCGGAAATTTCCTTCTCTCCAAAAACAACTGGCATATGCAGGAAGTGGCTTGGAGGTTTCTATCCTTTCGGCAGTCCCTAAAGGCTCCGGACTTGGAACCAGCTCTATTCTGGCCGCAACTGTACTTGGAACTATTTCAGAGGTATGTGGCTTAGGTTGGGATAAAACAGAAACAGGCCGACGTACACTGGCCTTAGAGCAATTACTGACAACAGGCGGTGGCTGGCAGGATCAGTTTGGAGGAATTCTCGAAGGTATTAAATTACTGGAAACTAGCCCGGGCAAACTTCAGAGTCCTCAAATTAAATGGCTTCCTGAATCCCTTTTTACAGACCCCGTCTATAAAAACAGGATGTTGCTTTATTACACCGGAATCACCCGAATTGCAAAAAGTATTCTGGCCGAAATCGTTCGGGGTATGTTTTTAAATTCATCGCCCCATCTGGCACTGCTCGAAGAATTAAAATACCATGCCGAAAACACCAGCGAGACTCTTTCGGCGAAAGATTTTGATGGTCTCGGGAAAAACATACTTCGCAGCTGGCAACTGAATCAGAAATTAGATCACGGAACAAATACTCCTGAAATTCAGAAAATAATCGAAAGGATTTCGCCATGGGTGACCGGACATAAATTATTGGGAGCCGGTGGTGGTGGCTTTATGCTTATTTTTGCTCATGACGAAAAAGCCGCCGGGAAAATCAGGCACGAATTAACCACAAACCCGGTAAATGAAAGAGCCAGATTGGTCGATTTCAGTCTTTCAGCAACTGGCTTACAGGTAACCAAAAGCTAACCTGAAAAATATTTATATAAACGAAAAACCTCCCATGTTGTGAACATTGGAGGTTTTTTTGCCGTCATGAAAACTGACCTATAACTATTACAATTCACAGTATTCACCGTCATGTGCCAGATTTTTACAGGGATAGCGCCACTCACTATCTTCCATTAACTGATCGACCACCTCAGGCCCCCAAGTACCGGCAGGATAACCATAAATTGGAATTTCCGGATTATTCTGCCAGGCATCGAGAATTGGCTGAACATATTCCCACGCCTTTTCAACCGCATCGCCACGGGCGTATAAAGTTGCATCACCCTGCATACAATCCAGCAACAACCGCCCATAGGCAGACGGAAGATAAACATCCGATAATTCGCTATAATGAAAATCGAGGTTAACCGTTTGAACCCGAAAGCCAGCGCCGGGAATTTTCATCCCTATTTTTAGTAAAATACCTTCATCAGGTTGAATCCGAAGCACCAATTGATTATTTAACGAACCTGAATCAGCCTGACTGCCAAATAAATGATGAGGTGTATTCTTGAAATGAATGACCACTTCAGTTACTCGTGCCGGTAATTTTTTACCAGTCCGTATATAAAAAGGAACTCCGGCCCAGCGAAAATTATCGATATAAAATTTAATGGCCAGAAATGTTTCCGTTCGCGATTGGGCGTCAACACCATGTTCTTCGCGATAACCATTAACGAGTTCCTTCCCAATATGCGACTGGGTATATTGTCCTCGAATTACATGTTCTGCTACCTGCTCGTGCCTGATTTGCCGCAACGATTGAAAAACTTTCAATACTTCATTCCTAATTGCATCGGCTTCAACCACGACAGGCGGTTCCATGGCAATTAATCCAACCAGTTGCATCATATGATTCTGTACCATATCGCGCATAGCTCCGGAATGATCGTAATAGCCACCACGGTCTTCAACACCCAGGGTTTCAGCAGAAGTAATTTCAACATGGTGGATAAAATTATGATTCCAGATAGGTTCAAAAATTCCGTTTGAAAAACGAGTAACCAACATATTCTGAACAGTTTCCTTTCCCAGATAATGATCGATGCGATAAATCTGGTCTTCATCGAAATAGTTAAGCAAATCTTTATTAAGCGCTTTTGCACTGGTCAAATCCGTGCCAAAAGGTTTTTCTACAATCAAACGTTTAAAACCTTTCGCCGAGTTATTTAAATCCACTTCAGCCAAACTCCTGGGTATAATCTGATACAGATTTGGAGGAGTCGATAAGTAATAAATATAATTTTCAGGGATTACAATTTCCTTGCAAAGACTCTCAAGTCTTTCCTTCAGGATAGGATAATCCTCAGAATTGGATGTGGAAAGAGGCTGATAATATAAATGCTCCAGAAATGATTCAATATCCTTCTGATCATTTGGGTGTACCGGAAGAAATTCTTTCATTTTCTCACGAAAACCGGAGTCAGTAAGCTCAGTTCGGGAAACGCCCAATACTGCTAACTTTTCCGGAAGAAGTTCCTGTGTGTGCAATTCGTACAAGGCAGGTATCAGTTTCCGTTTGGTAAGGTCACCCGAAGCTCCGAAAATAACCAATATATGTGATTCTGTTTGTTTCATGATTGACGATTTCGTTCTATTCAATAAATTATTTCAATTAAACGATTGAAGCGCAAAAATGATCAACAACTTACCCAAACCATGCAATGATTTTCAAAAATTTGAAAATTAAGCGAAAAGGTTAACGGTTCGGTCTCATAAGTAAAATTTCCCGAAAACTTGGTTTGCCGTTCAGGATCAAAAGGTAATATTTGAATGTGTTCCCTGAATTCGATTCCGTCAAACGGGACCAACTTAAAAATTGCTTCTTTGGCGCACCAGTATAAGCATTGCAGAACGGGATCCCTTCCTGTCTGCTTCAGTTCAGCTTCAGAAAGGTATCGCTTTTCAATAGCATTGTAGTTTCGGCTTATACCTTCCAAATCAATACCAACCTCACAATACTCGTGAATATATGCAGCCACAAACTCACGAGAATGACTAATTGACAAGTATTTATAACTAGAGTGATGCAAAATTGGTTTCCCTGTTTCAGAATAAGATATTTCGAAACCTGGCCCTATCATTTCTTTGAGTAACAACCGTGTTGCAAGCCATTCCACCTTTCTCTTTTCGTAGCTGTATTTCCAAAAATCAGAATTATCAAACTCTTCAGGAGAAAAAGAAGCCAGCAGGTCAGTTGAAGTTTCGGTGAGTTGCCAAACTCCAATCTGTCCACCATCAGTAGGTATGATTCTAGATAATGCCATTTAATGTACCCACTCTGTAGTTTCGATCAAATGAATAACATCGGGTGTTAAGAAGTCAATCACCGGGCGGATTGAATCAATATTAGGTACTTCGCGGATATATAATGCTCCGCGAAGAAAGTTATGTGTGCTATCTGTCAGATAAAATTGAAGTGGCGACGCGGCATTACCATCAATGAGGTAAATGGTTCCATACACCTTCTTTTCAGGATTTATGAAAACACGCTCATTAATGGCATCGGCTTTTATGGAATGTTTGTAGGCTAATGTACGGGAATCTTCAGTAAGTTTTGCCAGATTGTTGTTCACCGGCTTATAGCTAATATGCAACTCCGCTTTGTGTGCCGGAATTTCCAGATTTACCCAAAAAGGTTCAGCACGACGTTCATTATCAGGAACAATCTGGCTGTATGCAGGTATTTCGAATCGATATGGGAAAGTTGCAGAATAGAGTTGATGATAGATTTTCTTCTGAAATTCAATACGAAAGAATCCCCTTGGTTTAGGTATATAATCCTGCTTGCACGAAAAACAGAACAGCAGAAAAAGTAATGGAAAAAGGTAAAGGAGTTTTCTCATTCTTCAATAGTCTTAATTTCAACTTTAATTTGTTTAATCCGCCGGTTGTCAACAGCCTCAATCGAGAAAACGTAATTTTTGCAGCTTATAGTATCGTTTTTAAGCGGAATTTCACCTTTTATTTCCAGGATAAGTCCGGCAAGGGTGTCGGCTTCTCCTTTTACATCATCAAACACAGAATCGTCGGTACCTGTAACCTTATAAAAATCATTCAGCATGGTTTTGCCATCAAACAAATATTTGTTTTCTCCCATTTTGGTGAAGAACTTTTCTACTTCATCAAACTCATCAGTAATTTCTCCAACAATTTCCTCCAACACGTCTTCCAGTGTTACTATTCCCGAAGTTCCTCCATATTCATCAACAACAACGGCCATATGGACTTTGTTTTTTTGGAATTCTTCAAGTAAATCATCAATTTTTTTTGTTTCAGGAACATAAAAAGGTGGACGAATTATACTTTGCCACCTGAAGTTTGGGCCTTTATGTACATGTGGCAATAAATCTTTGATGTAAAGAATTCCTTTGATATGATCAAATGATTCGGAATATACAGGAATACGGGAGAACCCGGTTTCAGTAATCAGGTTCATGATTTTGGAGTAGCTGTCACTAAACTCAGCGGAAACTACATCAACACGCGAGCGCATAATTTCGGCAACACTTTTATTCCCAAATTTTACGATTCCTTTTAATATATCTTTATCCTCTTTTAACTCTGTTTGAGAAGTAAGTTCCAATGCCTGAGATAATTCATCGACCGAAATATGTTGATTGTAGGCCCGGATCCGATTAGTAATAAATGATGTTGAATAAATAAATATAGAATTCAAAGGTCTTAAAACTTTTATCAGATAATAAAGAGGGAAAGCAATAAACCGGGCAAATTTTACAGCATGGTGAGTAGTATAAACCTTAGGCATTATTTCACCAAAAAGCAGAATAATAAATGAAATAGAAACAATCTGAACGATAAGACCCCAAAAAGGGACATCAGAAAAATCAAGCAATTTATTGAATGCAAAACTTGATATTAGGACAATGCCTACCTTAATAAAATTGTTGGCTACCAGAATAGTAGCCAACAATTGTTCCGGAGACTCCAGATTTCTTCTGATGAAACTATTTTTTTTCGATGATCTCCCTTCAAATTTATGCTTATCTGAAGCGCTCATTGAGAAATAGGCCACTTCTGAAGCGGAAAGCAATGCAGAAAAAATGATCAGTATAAATACAATAATCAAGCTAATTCCAATACCAACAGTGAAAGGGTGAAATTGAATATTCCATGAAATTGCACAAAATGCGGGTAAAGGATCAGTTTCCAATTAAATCTGGTTTAAGTTATTAAAATGGCAAATCGTCTTCTTCAGGTTGGCTAAAATCAGGTTCACTAACACTCTGCAATGATTCTGATGTTACTTGTTGACTTTCCGGCACTCCTGTTTGTGACCGTGCCCCACCAAGCATTTCCATGTTGTCAGCATAAATCTCGGTGGTATAACGTTTATTTCCATCCTTATCGTCCCATGAACGAGTCCTGATACGGCCTTCCAGATATAGACGGTCACCTTTTTTTACATACTGTTCGACCACCTTAGCTAAGCCTCTCCATATAACAATGTTGTGCCATTCTGTTGTGGTTACTTTTTCGCCATTTTTAGCGGTATAACTTTCAGAAGTTGCAAGTGGAAAGTTTGCTACAGTAACATCTTTGTCAAGATGCCTGACTTCCGGGTCACGTCCAACATTTCCTACCAAAATTACTTTGTTAACTGACATATGTATAAATTTTTAAGGGTTAATGATAAATAAATTTACAATAAAATTTACCGTTATCCATATTCAGGTACTTATTAATTAATGAATTAGCGAAAATAAATGTTGAATTCCGGCTTTTTTTATATGAACAAACCATTATGTTCTGGTTCATTCATATAGTTTTCCAATAATTTTGGTACAGCAAAGTTAAAAATATCTTGCTTATTCACCCTGATCAACGGGGTTGATAGATTTATTTCCTTTTCCAACTGAATTCTGATTATCCGGTAATGGATCCGCTGATGCGACAAGATGTGAATTTTCCATGGTCTTACATTTTCAATAACTGAAAACCCTTCCGGAGCAAGATCCTGAAATTCTTTTTGTTTGGAGAGAGATCTGATACTTGTTTTTTCTTCAGTTTCGATTAAAGGAAACTCAAACAAGTTTTTCCAGATGTCGTTTTCTGAACGTTTTTGAATCCAAAGGTGATTCTCGGATTTCAAAACCAGATAATTAAAATACCTGTCACGCTGTTTGGTTTTGTTCAGTTTTACTGGCAAATCACCAATTTTACCAGAACCGAATGCAAAACAGCCTTCATTTAAAGGGCATTGACTACAGTCTGGTTTCCTTGGGGTACATTGTAACGCACCAAATTCCATTAATGCCTGGTTATGCATTCCCGGATTTGTTCCTTTAATCAGTTTTTTTGCCAACTCATTAAATACTTTCTTGCCTGAATTTGTATCAATTGGCTCCTGAATTCCGAAAAACCGACTGAGTACCCGAAATACATTTCCATCAACAGCAGGATATTCTAGATTAAACGAAATGGAAGCGATAGCGGCAGCGGTATATTCACCAATTCCCTTCAACGAACGGATCGAATTGTAATCATCCGGAAACATTCCATGATGATGTTGGTTTATATATTTAGCTGTAAAAAAGAGGTTGCGGGCTCTGGAATAATACCCCAAACCTTGCCAAAGTTTCAAAACCTGATCTTCTGAGGCATTAGCAAGGTCATTTATCGTGGGAAATTCTTCAGTAAATCTCAGATAATAAGCTAATCCCTGATCAATCCGTGTTTGTTGCAGGATAATTTCTGAAAGCCAGATGAAGTATGGGTTACGGGAGTTTCGCCAGGGCAAATCGCGTTTAGAAATAGCGTACCAATGATGTATTTGGGAGTTAAAAAAGTCCATATTTCACCTAACTACTTTAAAATCTTTCAAAACTGTAAAAATAATCGAATTATAATGTTCCTAATTTTCAAATAATTTTTATTTTTGCACACCAATTGTTTCAGTAATATAAATTGTTGATAATTAAATATTTTTAGAGATGACAAAAGCAGATATTGTTAACGAAGTAAGTAAGAACACTGGTATTGAGAAAGTGACAGTACAAAAAGCAGTAGAAGCTTTCATGGAAACAGTGAAAGATTCATTAACCGAAGGTAGAAATGTATATCTACGTGGATTCGGCAGTTTTATCGTAAAAAGAAGAGCAGAAAAAACTGCGCGTAACATTTCAAGAAATACTACCATTATTATTCCGGAGCATTTCATTCCTTCTTTTAAGCCAGCTAAAACTTTTGTAGCACAAGTTAAAGACCAAGTAAAATAATTTATTATGCCAAGCGGGAAAAAAAGGAAAAGACATAAGATGGCTACGCATAAGCGTAAGAAGAGACTAAGAAAAAACAGACATAAAAAGAAGAAATAGTCTTTCTTTAGTAAGCATTAGCTTTTAAAGTACTTATTACGATTAAACCTAAAGCACTTATTGCGCTTTAGGTTTAATCTGTTTTTAAGTCTGGTAGTTTAATTTGAAAAACAAAAAACGTAGTGAGTAGCGATTTAATTGTAGATGTCTCTCCTTCGGAAGTGGTAATTGCTTTATTGGAAGATAAACGGTTAGTCGAACTTAACAGGGAAAAGACAGGGGCAAAATTTGCAGTTGGAGATATTTATCTTGGACGTGTAAAAAAAATAATGCCAAGTCTGAACGCTGCATTCATTGACGTAGGTTACGAAAAAGATGCTTTCCTGCATTATCTTGATATGGGTCCCCAATTTTCAACACTGAATAAGTTCCTGAAAATTGCCACATCGAAGAACAACAAAATCACCTCCATTTCGAAAATCCAGTCAGAACCGGATATCGATAAGGAGGGAAAAATCTCGGATATTCTTAAAGTAGGGCAGAACATTTTGGTACAGGTGGCTAAAGAGCCAATTTCAACCAAAGGCCCCCGGTTAACTTCAGAATTGTCGATTGCCGGCCGAAACATGGTATTAATGCCATTCAGCGAAAAAGTTAGTATTTCGCAGAAAATTGAATCGGCCGAAGAAAAGAACAGGCTCAAAAAGCTTATTCAAAGCATCAAACCCCGAAAGTTTGGTGTAATCGTGCGTACAGCAGCTGAAGAAAAACGTGTTGCCGAACTCGACCAGGAACTAAAACGACTGGTCGGCAAATTCGAAACAACATTTCAGAAATTAAGAAGAGTAAATGCACCTGCTTTAATAGTAGGAGAATTAGGAAGAACAACTGCTTTACTGAGGGACATCTATCATCCCGACTTCAATAGCATCATCGTTAATGATCCTATTGTATCTGAAGAAATAACCGAATATCTGGGATCAATCGCCCCTGAAAAGAAAAAAATTGTTAAGCTCTACAAGGGTAATCAAACGATTTTTGAATATTATGGGATTGATAAACAACTCAAAGCAACCTTTGGGAAAACCGTATCCTTCAAAAATGGAGCATACCTGATCATCGAACACACTGAAGCCTTTCATGTTATTGACGTGAATAGCGGAAACCGTTCGAAAGCCGGAATTGACCAGGAAACCAATGCCCTGGAAGTTAACCTGGCTGCCGCCGAAGAAATTGCCCGTCAACTGAGGTTGAGAGATATGGGTGGCATTATTGTAGTCGATTTCATCGACATGCATTTAGCCGAAAACCGCCATAAAGTTTATGAGCGGATGAAAGATTCAATGGAAGTTGACCGCACCAAGCACAACATTTTGCCATTGAGCAAATTCTGCCTTTTGCAGATAACCCGTCAACGTGTCCGTCCTGAAGAACATGTTGAAACAGCTGAAGTTTGCCCAACCTGTAATGGAACAGGAAAAGTGACTCCAACTGTCTTGTTAGTTGATGAACTGGAAAGTAAAGTCAATTATATTTTTAAAGAGCTCAATAAGAATAAAGTCATCATCAAAACACATCCTTATTTAGCTGCATTCCTGAATAAAGGGTTCTGGTCGTTAAAGCGAAAATGGGCCTATAAATTCATGAAAAGTATCAAAGTGGAGGAAATAAACTCCTACACACTTACAGAGTATCATTTCTTTGATGAAAATCAGGAAGAGATTGTATTTTGATCTCAATAAAAAATCCCGGTATTCAAGTGCCGGGATTTTTTATTTATCATCACATCTGATATCCTTAACAGTTATTAAGATTTTTCAATGATCGTTTTCATGATTTGATTCATTCCATTGTGTATTTTTGCTTTTCTGATAATTAAAACTTTATACATGAAACGGTTTTCCCTTTTTCTTAGTCTCTTTTTATTAATAGAATTGCAGTTGTTTGCTCAAATACTTGAGCCTGTTAAATGGACTTTTGAGTCAAAACAAGACGCACAAGAAACTACACTCGTATTTAAAGCAACTATAGAAGAAGGCTGGCATTTATACGACACTGAACTTCCTGAAGGAGGCCCAATCAAAACTTCCATTCACTTTGCTGATTCAACACTTTTTGATTTCGTCGGCGAACTAAGCAAAGAACCACTGCCTACAGAGGTTTTTGATAAAACGTTCAATATGAAGTTGGGATATTTCAGTAAACAGGCTGTCTTGACCCAGAAAATAAAATTGAAAAGTCAGCAAAAAACTGAAATTAAAGGATTTGTTGAATTTATGTCGTGCAACGATGAAACTTGCACACCACCTACTGAAGCTGAATTTTCTTTCAGTCTGAATTCATCCTCTGAAATTGATTCTAAAACTACTGCCGGCATACAAAGTCCTGACACAAATCAGCAATCAGGGTCAGGTAATTTATTGCTTTTCTTGTTCTTTTCATTTCTGGCAGGACTGGCGGCTATTTTAACTCCCTGTGTGTTCCCAATGATTCCAATGACAGTCTCGTTTTTTATGAATAACGGGAAATCCAAACTGAAGTCAAAACTTTATGCGGCCTTCTATGGACTTTCTATCATCGTTATATATACCGTTATTGGAACCCTCGTTGCTGTTATTTTTGGACCAGGAGCAGCCAACTGGTTAAGCACGCACTGGATTCCTAACCTGATTTTCTTCGCTGTATTTATGATTTTCGCCTTTTCATTCTTCGGGATGTTCGAAATTGTATTGCCAAGTTGGTTAGTCAATAAATCTGACAAGCAAGTTGATCAGGGTGGATTCATAGGTTCCTTTTTTATGGCTCTCACTTTGGTTCTGGTTTCCTTTTCGTGCACAGGTCCAATCGTTGGTGCTATTCTGGTTGAATCTGCCGGTGGTCAGATTTTAAAACCAATAGTAGGAATGTTTGGATTTTCATTGGCTTTTGCGCTGCCATTTACACTTTTTGCTCTGTTTCCTTCATGGCTTAATAATCTGCCGAAATCGGGAGGATGGTTAAATTCGGTAAAAGTTGTGCTTGGTTTTCTGGAACTGGCGCTTGGATTAAAATTCCTGAGTGTGGCCGACCAGACTTATCATTGGGGCATTCTTGATCGTGAAGTTTACCTGGCATTTTGGATCATTATTTTCGCTTTACTGGGTTTTTATTTGCTCGGAAAATTGAAATTTGCCCACGATAGTGATGTGAAGCATGTAACAGTTCCGCGTTTGCTTTTAGCTATCGTTTCCTTCTCATTTGTGATTTATTTGGCACCGGGGATGTTTGGCGCTCCGTTAAAGGCAATTTCAGGTTATCTTCCTCCACAAACCACACACGATTTTGATCTTCATCAAATTATCAGGGATGAAATCAAGCTAGCTCAGCCACATTCCGGAGTCATCAGTTCAGGAGAGCCAACCGATAAAATGTGTGAAAAACCAAAGTTTAGTGAGTTCTTACATTTACCGCACGGGCTCGAAGGTTACTTTGATTATGAGCAGGGAATGGCCTGTGCCCGGAAACAGAACAAACCGGTTTTCATCGATTTTACCGGGCATGGCTGTGTGAACTGCCGCGAAATGGAAGCCAATGTATGGTCTGATCCTCGAGTACTCGAACGGCTTAAAAATAACTTTGTAGTTATTGCCCTGTATGTTGACGATAAATCGACCTTGCCCGAAAGCGAATGGATTACTTCTACTTATGATGGTAAAGTAAAGAAAACACTTGGAAAAAAATATGCTGACTTCCAAATATCACGATATGGTGTTAATGCCCAACCATACTACGTTTTGCTTGATGGAAAGGAACAAAAGCTGGTTGAACCCAGGGCCTACGACCTGAATGCAGACCGTTTTGTGGAATTTTTAGACACAGCTTTGGCTGAATTCAACAAAAGGAAATAGGAAGTTTTCTATATTTGTGTTTGTATAATTGATATCAAATTTGCGATTAAGGATCGACGATCTTAGATTAAATGGTAAATCGTAAATCTTTTAATCGTAAATTTCATAGAAAGGAGAGCTGCCAGAGCGGTCGAATGGGACGGTTTCGAAAACCGTTGTACTGGTAACGGTACCGGGGGTTCGAATCCCTCGCTCTCCGCCTAAACTACAAAAAAGGGAGGTCTTTTCAGAACCTCCCTTATAAAACCCCTAAATTAACCCCTAAAAAAAAGTGCCTTTAATATGTGTGAGGCCATCTTTGGATTTTCTTTTAACCGTCGGGTCGAATAACCAAACCAGTCTTTCCCAAATGGCACATACACACGCATTTTATGTCCTTGTTTTACGATACTGCTTCTAAGTTCCGGAGTTACTCCGTAAAGCATCTGGAATTCATATTTTATTTTGTCAGCTTTTTTTTCCTTAATAATCTCAATGGCATGGTCTACCAAAAATTTATCGTGAGTTGCAATTCCAACATACATGTTGTGATCCAGCATATATTTCAGATCGTCAAGGTAATGCTCGCGTACTTCTTCAAAATCTTTAAATGCTACATGTTTTGGTTCAACGTATATGCCTTTGCATAGTCTGAAATTGAGAGGGCTTCCATTGGAATGGATATTACTCAGGTTTATTAAGTCGTTCTTGGTTCGGCGAAGGTAAGCCTGTACAACCAAGCCAACATTTGCCGGATATTTCTGTTGAAGCTTACGATACATTTCTAATTCGGAGTCAACACATTGTGAGTCTTCCATGTCGATCCGGATAAACGTTTTCTTTTCTACAGCTTTTAAAATAACTGTTTCAATATTTGTTAAGCAAACTTCTTTATCAATCAACAATCCGAACGAGGTTGGTTTTACAGAAAAGTTGCCAATTATTCCTTCGGTTGTAAAGCGATCAATAATCTCATTGTATTTGATTTTATTTTCCTCTGCCTGTTCGATGGTAGAAATAAATTCACCCAATAAATCAACAGTTACCTCAATACCTTGCTTATTGAGCTCCCGACAAGCTTTCAGCCCGTCTTCAATGGTCTCTCCCGCAATATATCGCTTTGAAAAAATCCAAATCAATTTTTTCGGCATATAAGGAAGGGCATTTGCCATTATTCTGTTAAGCATATCCAAACGATTTCGATTTATACCATGAACCGTAAAAATACTTCGGAAAATAGCTTGGATTCAATGATGTTTATCAAGGTGAACTTATGATTTTACGCAGCTTTTATCCCATTATTTCTACATAATACTGAATCGGTCCAGGTTCTGAAAAATAATCTGGTTTATGAATGGATAGTGACAATAAATTTTTATTTTTGGCACAATTAAATTCGAAAGTGACATTTTAAGCGAGCATATTCGTTAATTACAAATAAAGATGAATCCGCCAGCGTTCGACTGAGCTCACGCCGAAGTCTGGCGGATATGCGAGTTCCCTGTCTACCGACAGGCAGGCATCAGGAAAATTATAAACAAATTATATTCGGATGAAAAATACATCATTGGTAGTTAGTGTTGTTTTGTTTGTTGCGGTTGCAGTTCTTTATTTTCTGCATTTTAGTGGTAGTAAATTGAATGGTGCTGGGAAAGATGAGAATAAGGATGATGCTTCTTCCGAATCAAAAATTGCCTTCATTAAGGTTGATTCTTTAGTTGTGAATTATGACTTCGCACAGGAAATGCATGACGGATTTACCAAACAGCAAGAAGCATTTACCAAAGAATATGGCGAAAAACGTAACCGTTTTGAATCTCAGGCTGCCGCTTTTCAGGAAAAGGTTCAGCGTGGTGGATTCTTATCTCAGGAACGTGCGATGCAGGAACGTGATCGTTTAGTTGGCGAAGAACAGCAAATTGGCAAACTGGATCAGGAATTATCTGCGAAACTGGCTCAGATGCAAGCTGATAACAATAAACAACTTTTGGATAGCGTATTGAATTATCTTAAAGTTTACAACAAGGATAAAAAATATAGTTATATCCTGAATGCTGCTGAAGTTTTAGTTGGAGACGAATCACATAATATTACCAAAGAAGTTTTGGTTGGATTAAATGCCCGTTATTCGAAAACAAAATTGAAATAGGAACATCAACTATATTACATTTGAAAAATCCGGATTACTTCGGATTTTTTTGTTTTGCAAAATCTGAAATGTAACTATGGCTCCATTTGCCGACAGATATATTCAAAATAATGTGGTTTACCCGGCTTTCATCAATGAGAAAGTTCCGGAAACCCTGTCGGTAATTGTGATGATACCCTGCCTGAATGAACCGGAAATACAACGAACCCTTGAATCACTCTGGAACTGTAAACCCACTGAATCTTTTTGCGAGGTAATTGTTGTTATTAATAATTCAGAATCAAGTACAAGTGCGGTCAAAAATTTTAACCTGCAAACTTTTAAAAAGCTACAAGCCTGGAAAAAGGAGAATGACAGGCCGAACCTAATTTTGCATCCCATCTATGCAGCAGATGTAACCCCTAAGTTTGCAGGTGCCGGTATGGCTCGCAAAATTGGCATGGATGAGGCAATCAGGCGTTTTAATGCGATAAACAAGCCTGAAGGAATAATTGTTTCACTGGACGCCGACTGCTTGATTTCCGTCAATTACCTTCAACGGATTGAAGCCGCCTTCAAAGCAAATAAATCGTGTTTCGCTGTTACGATTAATTTCAGGCATCGGACTGAAGAAATAGGAGATCTGAAACAGAAACAGGGTATTCAGCTTTACGAAGATTACCTCCACTATTACAAAAAAGCATTGGAATTCACTGGATATCCGAATTCGATCTACACCATCGGTTCAGCGTTTGCTGTCAGAGCTGATGCCTACGTAAAGCAGGGAGGAATGAATCGCAGGCAGGCAGGCGAAGATTTTTATTTTCTCCACAAACTAACCAAACTCGGTTCAATTACTGAAATCAACGATGCATTTGTTTATCCGTCAGCACGGGTTTCAGATCGGGTTCCATTTGGCACGGGAGCATCCATGACAAAATGGATGAATGATGCAGAAGACTTAGCATTGACCTATAATTTTTCAGCCTTTAAGGATTTAAAAGTCTTGTTTGATTCTGTTGATTCCTATTTCAGGATTATTCCCGGAAATTCTGAAAAGCTTTTGTCTTCATTTCCTGTTTCGGTTCAGGAATATCTCCTGACAATTGATTTCACCAATAAACTGGCTGAGCTAAACCAAAACAGTTCATCGCTATCTTCGTTCCGAAAACGGTTTTTCCAGTTCTTTGATGCTTTTGCCATCCTCCGTTTTCTAAATCTGACCCACCAAAAATATTATCAGCAGCAAAATCTTTCTGAAGCCATGAAACAACTGGAAAATAGTCATTAGTTCATTAGTCCCTCAGTATGTTGGCATATAACCCATAAAGGAATAACTGGAGGATGCAAGGGGAACGGTTGATTGTAATTGGTGAATATTGAAATCGAAATGTTTCGTACCTACGGCACTCAAGACTTTGCTGCTAGTCGTTGTTCTACAAATATTTCGTGCCTCTGGCACGAATTCGTTCTAATCGGCCGAAACGTCTAATTGATTCTTGCTCCAGAGGAGCAAAATATTTATAGAAAGAAGAAATAGATGATGACATTCGTCTGCGGGACACAGCAGAACAAGGCTTTGTCCTACTTTCAGACGAAACAGCATTGACCTTCAAAAAAAAGTAGTTACATAAGAGAAAAAAAAAGAGGAACTCGAAAAAAGATTTTTCTTTTTCCTAATTCCTCTTTCCTACTGACTTTTTTCTGCTGTCTTTATCTTAACCCGCCTGAAAGCAAGTAATACAAATCATTCCATTTCAATTCCTTTTTGAATTCAGGAATAGTGGTATTCTTGTTAATCTGAACAAGTTCGATGCCTGCCATGTCGCAGAAATCTTCAATATATTCAGCGGTAACTGCCTGACTAAACGCGTTGTGATGAGCTCCACCGGCATAAATCCATGCAGCAGCCCCCGTTTTAAGATCGGGCATTGGAGTCCACAATGCGCTGGCAACAGGTAGTTTTTCAAGTTTGGCTTCCGGAGCAACACACTCAACATCGTGTACAACCATGCGGAAACGAGTTCCCATATCTATCAGACTAGTACAGGTTGCAGGGCCGGTCAATGTATTAAAAACCAAACGTGCCGGAGCGTCTTTGCCACCAATTCCCAGAGGATGAACTTCAATTTTTGCTTTGTCGCCGGCAATTGACGGGCAAATTTCGAGCATATGTGAGCCTAAAGCCTTGTATCCGCTGATCGGATTTAGGTGATAGGTATAATCTTCCATGAATGAGCAACCGCCTTTTAGACCAATGCCCATTACTTTTACTGCGCGAACCAATGCGGCATGTTTCCAGTCGCCTTCAGCTCCGAAGCCGTAGCCAGCAGCCATTAAACGCTGTGAAGCCAGTCCGGGAAGCTGTTTTAATCCATGAAGATCTTCGAATGTAGTTGTGAACGCTTTAAAATTACCAGCCACCATAAACGATTTGATACCGGCTTCGATGCGTGCCTGATAACGGACACTTTCGTGATATTTACCGCCCACCTTAGCGCCCATGTCAAAATCGTATGTTTCGTTGTATTCCTCTACCAGTTTATCGATTTGAGTTTCGCTCACTCCATCGATGATTTTCACAATGTCTCCAACTGGCCATGTATTCACCGAAAGTCCAAGCTTAATCTGCGCTTCAACTTTGTCACCCTCAGTAACGGCAACTTCACGCATGTTGTCGCCAAAACGGGCAAGTTTAGCTCCCTGCATATCGTACCATGCCGCAGCAGCGCGACTCCATACGCCAATGCGTTCCTGAACATCGTCTTCCTTCCAATATCCAACTACTACTTTGCGACTTTTGCGAAGACGTGTTAAGATAAAACCATGTTCGCGGTCGCCGTGTGCAGACTGATTCAGATTCATGAAATCCATGTCTATTTCGCTCCACGGAAGGTCACGGTTATATTGGGTGTGTAGCTGAAGCATCGGCTTGTTCAATAATTTCAGCCCGTTAATCCACATTTTTGAAGGAGAAAAGGTGTGACACCAGGTAATTACACCGATACATTTTTTGCTTGAATTGGCTTCAATACAAACATTGGTTATTTCGTCAGGGCTCCTCATTACTGATTTATACACCACACTTACCGGTATTTGGGTCGAGCTATTAAAAAAAGCTGCAATCTCTTTTGAGTTAGTTGCCACTTGTTCCAATACTTTAGGACCGTACAAATCCTGACTTCCGGTTACAAACCAAACTTCCAGTTCTTTTAAGTTTATCATGATCTAAATTTTAAAATGTTTCAGTTTTGAAGTTGTAAAAATAATGAATTAATAATAAACGTAAATCTAACACTTATGAAATTAAATGTATCAAAAATTGTTGTTGAACATGTTTCTGCCTTGAAGTGCATAAAATTGACGGGGCGACTTTGACTCGCTCCGTCAATAACAAATACGTGCTCTGATGGTTGCAGATATTATTCGTTGCTGCTTAATTCTTTAGCAGTTTCCTGAATGATTTTCCAGGCCTGCTGCACATGTTCAGGTCCCGTATGCGTTTGTCCGATGCATATTCGAAGCACATATCGCCCATTGATAACGGTATGTGTAAAGTACATTTTACCCTGATTGTTTATTGTTTCAAGCAGTTTCTTATTAAAATCGTCCCCACTTTTATGGGCAAAGCAAATGAGATTAAGCGGGGCTGGAGCGATAAGCTTAAACTCTTCTGAAGTTCTGATCCATTCGGCAAATTGTTGTGCCATGTTAATGTGTTGCTGAATGTGATAACGCAACCCATTGACTCCATAATGCCTGATAACAAACCATAGTTTCAGTGACCGGAACCTTCTTCCGAGTTGGATATGCCAGTCGCGGTAATCGAATACTGCGCCACTTTCGGTAGCCTGATTTTTTAAATATTCAGGAAGAATGCTCAATGTCTTAATCAGAACAGAACGATCGGCCACGAAAAAGCAATTGCAGTCGAAATTGGTAAACATCCATTTATGCGGATTAAACGAAAAGCTGTCGGCTAGCTCAACGCCATTTAGCAGGTACCTATATTCAGGACAAATGGCTGCGGTGCCCGACATGGCCGCATCGATGTGCATCCAAAGCTCGTATTTTTTGCAAATTTTGCCTATTTCAGGCAATGGGTCCATCGCATTTGTTGAAGTCGTTCCAACAGTTGCACAAACAAAGAAGGGAATTAGTCCGTTTTTCAGGTCGTTATTAATTGCGACTTCAAGCAAATCTGATCGCATGGCAAGGGTTTCATCTACTCCAATCAATCGAAGATTATTCCTCCCTATTCCTGCAATTTTAACGGCTTTTTCAACCGAAGAATGTGTATGGCTCGAAACATAGGCAACCAGATTCCCCAAATTTCCGGAGTCGTTGGTTTGATAATTGGTTTTTTTCTCGCGTGCTGCCAATACCGCACTTAAAGCGGCACTCGAAGCGGTGTCCTGAATAACTGCGCCACCCATCGTAGTTGACTTAAATTTTTCAGGAAGTTGAAGCATTTCTGCAAGCCAATCCAAAACCCTGGTCTCCAATTCGGTGCAGGCCGGACTGGTTGCCCAAAGCATTCCCTGAACCCCTAATCCTGACGAAAGCAAATCACCAAGAACCGATGGTCCTGATGAATTGGACGGAAAATAGGCAAAAAAATTAGGTGACTGCCAATGGGTAATTCCGGGCATAATAATCGAATTGACATCTGCCATGATCTGCTCCATTGATTCATTTTCGGCTGGAGGGGCAGCAGGTAACTGATTTTTTATTTCTCCGGGCTTAACTTGTGACAGCACCGGATACTTCTCAATGTTTTCGTAGTAGTCGGCAATCCAGTCGATCATTTGTTTTCCTTGTTTCCTGAATTCATCAGGAGACATGTGATAGTTTTTCATAAAGTCAAGTAAAAAGTCAATAGTAAATAGAAAAAAGGAAAGGGTGAAATTTATCGGACAATAAAGCAGGTGAAATTGCGTAATGGGGCAATATCTGAAACTGAAAAAGTTTGAACGATGGCTCTGGATGGACCAATTTTAATCCAGTCAATAAAATTATCCAGATCTTGAGGATTGCCTTCTGCCTCAATTTCAACTTTTCCATCAGGCGTATTTCTAACCCAACCAAAAATGTGAAGTTCATTGGCTTTATGAAGGGCAAAATATCTGAATCCAACACCCTGTACACGGCCACCAATCAGTATATAAATGGATTTCACTCTGTGATTAGAACTTAATTGCTTCGGTTTCGCCAAACGCGGCGATTGTTTCTGGTTGAATCAATGCCCAGATGGAATAAATTCCGATAGCAGTACCAAATGGGAAACTAAAAATTTCAATCACTGAAAGAACCAGGGTTAATATTCGTGCCCACTCTTTCCTCCTGTAAAGGCCCATTCCGGCCAATATTCCTGGTACAGAAATGACGACAAATGCGATGGCCAGAACATCAGCAATAATCGAAAGAATTGTTCCGGCATTGGGTTCGTCTACAAATCCAACGACTAATTTTAGAACAGTAAAAATCAACAATGCCACCAATAAGTTGAAAATACTAAGGCCGATTTGAAGTGCAGCGACAATATTAATGTGTTTTTCCATAATAATAGATTTTAATTGTGTTTTTAACTGATTTAAAAATACACATTCTTTGATATTTATTTAGCTTTAAAGTTTATTATTACAATTCATTAACTGGAAAGGGATTAAGGACATGGCTATTTTAAAAGTTATTCTACTTGCTGTAATGATAATGGTTTTGGTTGTAATTGGGCTTGCACTTCAAATCCTGTTCAAAAAAGGTGGAAAATTTCCGAATACGCATATTGGGAGTAATAAATACATGAAGGATAATGGCGTCACCTGTGCTCAAACCTATGACAAAATAGAACAGGCTAAAACAAGAAATGAACTTCGTTTTAAGCAGGTTTTAACTGATCGATCAGACACAAAAAGCTTTTGCTAATCTCATGGAAAAGGAAGACACCAATCTAAATAGATTTTTAAATCTGATTATTGGTAAATCAGCTGATCGCTTTGAGGAAAAGTTATTGCTGTTTTCTCCTCTTTCCTTTTCAGTTTTCTTTTTAATAAGTTTTGTGTTTAACCTGTTGATGAAGTTAAAGGATTCAATCGTAATAACTTCATTGATAGGATTTTTTCTGTTTTTGGCCATTTTCCTAATCGTTCGGCATATTAAAAGGAATAATGCTGTCTTTTTTTCGGTTGGACTGATCATGCTTCTTTTCATGGATGTTATCTGGCTCGTAAACTATGGTTCGCAAGGTCCCGTATTGCAGTTTTTCCTTGTATTCTTCTCATTTTTAATACTTCTTTTTCAAAAAAAACATCACCTGATTATTACCACAATCATAGTTCTAAACGTAATTGGACTTTACGTGCTTGAATCGACCTTGCCCGATATAACCGGAAGTTATTCTGATTCTCAGGGCAGGTTAGGTGACAGTTACAGTGGACTTGTATTCAGCATTCTGCTTACTCTTTCGTTTCTGGGGATAATTAAAAAGAATTATATTCAGGAATATGAGCGGGCAAAAATGGCGGATAGGCTTAAATCGTCATTTCTGGCCAACATGTCTCACGAGATACGTACCCCTCTAAATGCTATTGTGGGTTTTTCTTCACTGATAAGTGAACCTAATATTGCCGAAAAGGACAAACAGAAGTTTATGGACCAAATTTTAAGTAACAGCGACTATCTGCTTAGTCTGATTGAAGATATCATTGATGTTTCGAAGATTGAATCGAATCAGCTTACGGTGAAAATTCGGGATATTGATGTTATCCCAAACATCCGACAAGTTGTGCAGGCATTTCAGTTGGCAATGCCAGCCAATAAAAATGTAGTTGTGACCGCAAATCTGGAAATGACAAGTCTCATCATTAAAATTGATCCGATCAGATTTGAACAGATCATACGAAATCTATTGTCGAATGCAGTAAAATTTACAGATGATGGTTTAATTGAGCTTGGGTGTATGAAAGGTAAAGAGTTTTTTACTTTTTCAGTTAAGGATACCGGAATCGGAATTCACGTCGATCATCAGAAAGTGATTTTTGATCGCTTTATGAAAATTGACAACAACAAACAGCATCTCTACAGAGGAACAGGTATCGGACTGTTTCTATCGAAACAATTGGTTGAAATGTTTGGCGGAGAAATTTGGGTTGAATCAGAAGTTGGAAAAGGATCAACGTTCTATTTTACTATCCCGGCATAGTTATTTATATTGTAACAGCTCCTTCTTTATAGAGTTTTGCTTTATAAAATGGATTGAAATCTCGTTAAAAATACCTGCCTGATCGAGATTACAGCAATGTCCACTATTTTTAATGATTTCAAGGTGGGCGTTAACATGGTGTTTGACTAAATCAATAACCATGGGTAAAAACATGTGATCACCGTCACCCATCAGGTACAATACCGGTGCCGTTGGTTCCTTATAAAAGAAGTCATTTAAGTTTGACTTGATTTCGCGGGTCATTTTCATCCATTTGGCAAACTCTTTTTCTCCCAGTTTAATAGCTTCCTGAATAAAAATATTGCGCGATTCCCTATGCTTACGTAATGGCATTAATATTAAAGCATTCAGTTTATAGAGCCACATATACGGCAAAACTGAATTCAGGATTTTAGCCATAACAATTAAAACTTTGAGCGTTTTGTTGAACTGGATAATGGCACCACCCAAAATAATGGACTCGGCCCTTCCTGGGGCAAGTTTATCAATAGCCCTGACCACAATACATCCCAACGAAATTCCTACCAAATGAGCTTTTTTGATTTCCAGATGATCCATGATTTGGATAACATCGAGAGCAACTTCATTAAACGAATATTCTGAATCTTCTTCTTCAACAACAGGTTTGGATTTACCATGACCCCGCAAATCAACCAAAAGTACATTGAAGTGCTTTTTAAACTCCTTTAATTGACGGAACCAGACCACATTGCTTCCTCCTGCTCCATGTACAAAAACTACCCAGGTTTTTGATTTTTGATGTATGAATTTGCGATGATAAATCATGTCATTAGTCAACAGGAAATAGAAAATAGGAAATAGGAAAAATAAATATTTGCTTATTCAATTGTTCTATCCACCAAAGTCGTCAAATAAAACGTTTTCGTCAGGTACACCAAGATCATACAGCATTTTATTAACTGCACTGTTCATCATTGGCGGGCCACAAAGATAGTAGTCAATTTCTTCCGGTTCTTCGTGTTTACTTAAATACTGATCGTAAATTACTTGATGAATAAATCCTTTTGCACCAGTCCAGTTATCTTCAGGTTGTGGATCTGACAATGCAAGGTGGAAAGAGAAATTCGGGAAATTCTTTTGAATATCCATGAATTCTTCAAAATAGAAAACTTCTCTCCATGACCGGGCACCGTACCAGAACGTCACTTTCTTGCCGGTTTCCTTAACGGTATGAAATAAATGGAAAAGATGTGAACGCATTGGAGCCATTCCGGCACCACCACCAATAAACATCATTTCATTATTGTTTTCCTTCAGGAAGAATTCACCGTATGGGCCTGAAATGGTTACTTTATCGCCTGGTTTACGCGAGAAAACAAATGACGAACAGATACCCGGATTAATCTTCTGGAAACCTCCATTCACCCGATCGAACGGTGGAGTAGCAATACGGATGTTCAGCATGACAATGTTTCCTTCAGCAGGGTGATTGGCCATTGAATATGCCCGAAATGTTGTTTCCGGATTCTTCATATGAAGATTAAACATTCCATAGCGTTCCCATTCCGGGCGATATTCATCGCCAATAATCATGTCGTTGAAATCAACCTCAATTTGAGGAACATCAATCTGGATATAACCGCCAGATTTGAAATCAAGAATTTCACCTTCAGGAAGACGAACAACAAATTCTTTGATGTATGTGGCTACATTTTCGTTTGAAACAACTTCACATTCCCATTTTTTAACGCCAAGTACATGTTCAGGAACTTTAATTTTCATGTCCTCACGAACCTTTACCTGACAGCCAAGCCGCCAGTGTTCCTGTTGTTCCCTGCGCGTAAAATGGTCGGTTTCAGTAGCTAATATCGATCCACCACCATCAACAACCTGGCAACGGCATTGCGCACAGGTGCCTCCGCCTCCACAAGCTGAAGGAAGAAAAATTCCACTTTCAGATAAAGTTGAAAGTAATGAACTTCCGGGATTGACTGTAAATTCCTTTTCATTGTTGATTGTGATTTTTACCTGGCCAACTGCCGTGAGTTTAGCACGGGCATATAATAAGGCAGAAACCAGAACCAGAACGATAACCAAAAAGGCTACTATGCTTGAAATTATTACAAAAATGACTGAACCTAATATCATAGGATTTGAATTTTATTCGTACTATACTTTAATTCCGAGGAAACTCATAAAAGCGATTCCCATTAAGCCTGTAATGATAAACGCGATACCCATTCCGCGAAGTGGCGCCGGAATCATGTTGTATTTCAGCTTCTCACGCACAGCGGCAAGCGATACAATGGCAAGGGCCCAACCAACTCCGGATCCAAGTCCCCAGGATAAAACTTCTCCGATGTTTTGATATTCCCGTTGTTCCATGAATAATGACCCCCCAAGAATAGCGCAGTTTACAGCAATCAATGGCAGGAAGATTCCGAGTGAATTGTATAAAGCCGGTGAAAATTTTTCAATAACCATTTCAACTAACTGAACCATACCCGCAATGATCGCAATAAAAACCATAAAGCTGAGGAATGACAGATCAATATCTTTAAATCCGTCGCCCAGCCAGGCAAGTGCTCCCGGATGCATAACATACTTTAGCAATAAGTAATTCACCGGAACTGTAATAATCTGAACGAATATTACAGCTGCTCCAAGTCCGATTGAAGTTTTAACAGTCTTAGATACCGCGAGATAGGAACACATCCCGAGAAAATAAGCAAAGACCATATTGTCGATAAAAACCGACCGAATGAATATATTTATTATTTCTTGCATAATCGTTTTAGTTTATGGAATTAGCCTTTTTCAATCAGTTCTTTATTGAAGCTACGTTGTATCCAGATAATCACTCCGACGAGAATCAATGCCATGGTGGGCATAATCATCATTCCGTTGTTGATATACCCGGCATCGTAAAAAGCCTGAGGAATGATAGTATATCCCAATATGGATCCTGACCCAAAAATCTCACGGATTAGGCCTACTACTACTAATATCACGGCATAGCCTATCCCGTTTCCAATTCCGTCCATAAAGGAAGGCCAGGGTTTATTGCCCATCGCAAAAGCTTCGAGCCGCCCCATGATGATACAATTGGTAATAATGAGTCCCACATAAACCGACAACTGTTTGCTGACATCATAAACGAAAGCACGTAATAGCTGATCGACCAGGATTACCATGGAAGCAACAACAACCAGCTGAACAATGATTCGGATACGTGGCGGTATGGAATTACGCATGGCTGAAATAACCAGATTGGAAAATGCCGTAACTACAATTACTGAAAGTCCCATGACAATTGCTGGTTTCAACTTGGTTGTTACAGCTAACGCCGAACAAATTCCCAAAATCTGAACCGTTACCGGGTTATCCAGATTCAGAGGATTCGCCAATAGTTTAAAGTTTTTTGAATTAAATAAGCTCATAGCTATCGGATTTTATTTTTGACGGTTTTGAATAAAATAGGTTTTGTACGGAATCAGACAAGAATCCAGCATAGCTTCCAGCGATTTCGATGTAATGGTTCCTCCTGAAATGGCATCAACCGCATGAGCATCGTCCTTCTTTGCCCCGCCTTTCAACACTTTTATTGAAACAAATTCAGTTGAATCCTTAAAAATAGTTTTTCCGAAAAATAGTTTTTGAAACCAATCAGTTGTAATCTCAGCGCCTAATCCGGGAGTTTCACCCTGATGGTCGAATACTGTTCCATATACAGTGTTCATATCGGGTTGTAAAGAGATATAGCCCCAGATTGGCCCCCAAAGACCTTTGCCCCGAAGCGGCATCACATAGACTTTGGTCTGATCGTCGAGTGTCCCGACAAATACCGGAAGCATTCTTTCACTAGCGGGTTTACCAAGTTCCGCTTTAAGATCAACGGTAAAAGCATCAACACCTTCCTGTTTTTCACCTTTATTGTTGATCACGTAGCTGTCGGTTATGTATTTGGCGTATGTTTCAACGGCCTCGGTAACTGATGCCTTTATCCGGATGGAAGCTAATATATTTTGCTTTTTCTCGATTTCAATATTCTTATCCTGAAATGGTTTTAATTGCATGGCAGCCAAAGATAAAAGCAATGCTACAACTACAACCATAATGATGGAAAAGGTAAAAATATAGGTATTACTAAAGTTTTTCATGGTTTTCCGTTTTATGGATTTTCTTTCGTTTTGGCTCTTTTCCATCTGCGTTTAATGTGACTTTCGACTACGAAATAATCAATCAATGGTGACCAAATATTCATTAATAAAATGGCAAGCATCATTCCTTCAGGATAAGCTGGATTAAATACCCTGATCAAAACTGCCAGTGCACCGATCATGAAACCATATATCCATTTTCCTTTTTCGGTATGTGAAGCAGTTACCGGATCAGTAGCCATAAAAACAGCACCGAAAGCAAAGCCGCCCATGACCAAATGATAATAAGGAGGTAACGCCATATAATCGTTTACTGCCAGAACGTTGCAAAGCAAGCCAATAGCAAGCGCTCCAAGCACTGTTGAAAGCATAATTTTCCAGCTTCCAATACCGGTGAAGATAAGAATGGCCGCGCCAATCAGAACGGCCAGGGTTGAAGTTTCTCCTATTGAACCGGGAATAAATCCCATGAACATATCGGAGAAAGAAACCATTTTTGATGATGCGCCTTGTGCAAGTTGTGCAAGAGGTGTTGCACCTGAAAATCCGTCGACCGGAACTTTCGTGGGTAATTCGTAAATCCAGACAGCATCGCCCGACATTTGTGACGGGTACGCAAAAAACAGAAATGCACGGGCAATCAGTGCAACATTCATGATGTTATATCCGGTTCCGCCAAAAATTTCTTTTCCAAAAATTACTGCAAAGGCAACGGCAAGTGCAACCATCCATAATGGAATATTTACCGGCAGAATTAATGGAATCAGAATTCCGGTAACCAAAAATCCTTCGTTGACATCGTGCCCACGAATCTGTGCTGCAATAAATTCAATCCCCAACCCAACTCCGTACGAAACAATCATGATCGGAAGAAACTTCAGAAATCCAAAGATGAAATTGTCGAACAGACTTCTTTCAACGCCAAAAGCGAGTCCATTTTGATAGCCGATATTCCAGCTTCCAAACAGCAGTGCAGGAACCAAAGCCATAACTACAACAATCATGGTTCGTTTTAAGTCAATGGCATCATGAATATGAACGCCCGATTTGGAAGTGTGATTTGGTGTAAACAGAAAAGTTTCAATTGCTCCAAAGGTTGATCCAAATTTGGCAAACTTGCCGCCTGTTTGAAAAAGCGGTTTCTTTTTATCTAAATATTTCCGGAGTGATTTCATTTTAATTTGTCAATTAATTACCTAATTCTTTAATCATCAAATTGATGCCTTCACGCAGAATACGCTGAACTTCTGTTTTCGATGTACAAACATATTCGCACAATGCAAGGTCTTCCTCAATCACTTCATAAATACCCAGCTGTTCCATTTTATCAATATCATTAGCCATGATCGCTTTTATAAGGAATACCGGAAGAATATCCATAGGAAGAACTTTTTCATATTGACCGGTCATTACATAGGCGCGTTCCTCGCCGTTTAAATTCGAATCGGCCTTATACGTTTTCTTTGGATTTAGCCAGGAAAAATACGAGTGTGAAATACTGAATTTATTAAGCCTTGGCATCGCCCAACCTAAGAATTCATAATAATCTCCTTCAGGAATAACCGTTACCTGCTGGTCAAAGAAACCAAGAAAACCATCAGCGTCAACATGTTCTCCCTTTAAAACATTTCCTGAAATGATTCGTTCTTTGGCTTCTTGTTTGGTGGTTTTATTCAGCAGACCTGCCAGGTTGGTGCCATGAATAACTTTATAATATTTTGGCGAGCTTACTTCTGAACCTGTGAGCGCAACGATTTTGGTGAAATCAATCTTCCCAGTTTCAAACAACCGACCTATATAAATAACTTCCTGAGGATTGATTGTCCAAATCAAATCTCCTTTACTGACAGGACTTACGTGATGAATTTGTATGCCAACATTTCCGGCAGGATGCGGACCGGAGAATTGGGTGATAACTATATTTTTTATCCCGGAGAAGAATCCGTTTGCCTGATCAGGACGTATTCCAACATGAATTTTACCGTCAGTTAATTTAGCAAGAGCATTAATTCCAGTTTGGAAAGCAGAAGTTTGACCCTTCAAAATAAATTCAAAGTCGGGTGCTAAAGGCGAAGAATCAAATCCTGAAATAAAAATATTTAAAGGTGTACTTTCTGGTTTGGCAACGGTTCCATATGGTCGCTGTTTCAAGAACGGCCATAGTCCGCTAATTTTTAGCCGGTCTTTAATTTCCTCACGCGAAAGACTTTCAGGATTAGCTTGTGAAAAGTCAATTGAATTGTTTTTTCCATCAGCTTTAATTACAATTTCAAGCACCCTTCTTCTTTCGCCGCGATTGATTGCCAATACTTCGCCACTGGTAGGGGCAGTAATTAATATTTCGGGATTGTATTTGTCTAAACACACAGGCTCTCCGGCCTTTACCTCCTGTCCGGCCTTTACCAGAATTTTAGGTGAAAGACCAGGAAAATCAGTCGGTTTAAGGGCAACCTGGTCAACTTCGACCGAAGTTCCAAATACTTTTTCGGCATCCCCTTTTAAACGGATATCCAATCCACGTTTTAAATTGATAACCTTTGACATTGCATTCCCTCGTATGGTTAATTAATAGAAAGGCAAAAGTAAAAATTTAAAAATCTTTTCTTAATCTTTGCCCAACAAACTTGAATCATTTGAAATAATGACAGGCTAAATTCGTTTATGAATCAGGCACACGATTTTGAATTCCCATGCTTCAGTTAGCCAGCATCAAGTATAGCGAAAAACCAGAATTAAAATGAAATATCTACCAACACTTTTTTTACCACTCCTGAATATTTTTTTTAGTCTAAGTTCCTTGGCTTCGGTAAAACCAGATAATTTCTATTATCAGAATTCCATTTTCCGGGAAGAAATCAAATCGGTTCAACTATACAGGGATGGTAACGAGCTTTCAAATCCCGTATTCGAATTGGGAAGCGATGTTCAGCTTATACTGAAGTTCGATGATTTGGCTGAAGATGCAAAAAATTACTCTTATACCTTGATTCACTGCGATGCCAACTGGAACGAATCCTATATCCGTCAAAATGAGTATTTAAAGGGTTTTCCGGATAATCCAATAAACGATTATGCGCAAAGTTTTAACACGACAGTTAAATTTGTGAATTACCAGCTGAGAATCCCCAATGAAGAATGTTCACCTCTATATTCGGGAAATTACGTGGTGGTTGTTTTTGAAAATAATAACCGTGAAAATCTGGTACTGATTCAACGCTTTTATGTTGTCGAACCTTTGGTCAGGATTGAAGGAATGGTGAAGAAAGCAACCTTCGATTCTTTTAACGGGGAAAATCAGGAAGTTGATTTTAAGCTATTTCATGAAAAACTCAGGTTGCTCAATCAGCGTGATGACATCAAAATTGTGCTCATGCAAAACCGGCGATGGGATAATGCTATTCGGGGATTAAAACCCGGTTTTATACGCGATCATCAGTTGGAGTATGATTACAACAAAGAAAATGTCTTTCCGGGAGGAAACGAATTCCGGTATTTCGATATTCGTACCAAACGATATAACGGTGAAAATGTAGGTGATATTAAATTTTTCAGGCCATATTACCATGTTACTTTGCTGCCCGATGAGATAAGAAGCAATAAAAAATACCGCACCTATAAAGAAATGAACGGGAATTTTGTGATCGAAAGTCAGGATCGTGTAACTGATTATGATACAGAATGTGACTATATGTTTGTGCATTTCTTTTTAGCCATGCCCAGCCAGTTAGTTGGCGGAACAGTAAATGTATTTGGAGCTTTTACCGGTTGGAATGCGAATAAATCGAATGAACTGAAATGGAATTTTGAACGGGCTGGTTATGAACTTACCTTGATGCTTAAACAAGGATATTACAACTACCAATATGTATATGTTCCGGAAGGAGCAAAAAATGCAGATTCAGTAAACCTGGAAGGAACATATTTCCTGACTGAAAACGATTACCAGATATTCGCTTACTACCAGGACGTGGCAGCGCGCTACGACCGTTTGGTTGGATACACCAGCCTTAATTCGGCAATCAAGTAGATTCGATTAACCTGAGTTCGATATTAAATTGAATAGATAACTGTTGAAAAACAACAAGTTAATAAGGTCGGGGAGAGTTGTGCATAAAATTTCTACTTAGGTTTGATTAAAAAAATAAGGTTTTAAAACCTTATCATCCACTTCTTAGTATCTTAGTAGAAAGCCATCAGTAATCAGTACTAACCTTATTAGCTTATTTATAAGATGTTAGTCTATTGCTTATGTCGAGCTCAGGTTATTAAGTAATTAACCTATTTATTGTTGTACTTTATCTTACACAAAGAATTAGCGAACAATTTTCAGTGGACTTTCATCTTTCTTATAAGGAATTGTAAACGAGAAAGTAGTTCCTTTACCTATCTTTGATTTAACTTTTAAGCTTCCACCAAGCAAGCGAACATAGTGTTGCGATATGGATAATCCTAAACCAGTACCCTCATAGGCGCGAATAGTCCGGTTATCGAGTTGGTGAAATCTTTCAAAAATGCGTTCCTGATCTCTTTCAGCTATACCGATACCAGTATCGCGGACAAAAAATTCAAGAAAGTTAGGATCAAGAATCCGGTACCCGAACTCCACTTCTCCTTCTTCCGTAAACTTAATTCCGTTATCGATGAGTTTGTGTAAAATCGACTGAAGTAATATTGAATCAGTATTTATAGCAAATTTCTGATTTGAATTTTCGCAATTTACCTTCAGGTTGATGTGCTTATTTTCGTCAAGTTCATACCCAAACTCCTTGTAAAGGTGAACCATCATGTCATTAACCCGGCATGGTCCAATTTTTACCACCAGCGTGTTGCTTTCAATTTTCGAAAGGCTGATCATATCATTGATCAATGACAGCAACACTTTTCCATTCGAAATAATGATTTCAATAAATTTGCTTTTCTCCTCATCGTCAAATTCAGGAGAACCGATCATTTTGGAGAATCCAATGATGGCATTCATCGGAGTTCTGATTTCGTGTGAAATATTAGCAAGGAAAGCGGTTTTCAACCGATCAGCCTCTTCAGCTTTATTTTTGGCATCTTCCAGATGGATTTCGGCCAGTTTTCGTTTTGAGATGTCGCGTGCCAGCGATATGACAGACTGATCAGAAAGCCGCACAATACGCATTTCGAACAAAGCCGATGAACCTTCAATTTCCAGAGCATATTCTATGGTTTCTATCGAATCCTGATTGATACAGGTTTGAATGCACTGAAATATTTTACTAGCCATCTTTTCTGAAAATCCAACTTCAAATATGGAGTTGCCAATGATGTCATCCGGTTTTATTTTAAGTGCATCAGAGGCTTTGAAGACGAAATCTACATATACCCCATCTTTGTCGATTATAAAAAACAAATCAGGAATGGCTTCCAGAAGCACTTGATAACGAAGTTTATTTTCTTCCAGTTCATTTATTGTCCGTTGCTTCACGGTATCATCGGTGAATAAACTCACAATCTGGTTATTGGAAAGACTGAAGGTACTTACATCATAATACTTATCAAGCCGGTCGAGGTAAAAGGAGAAATGATTTTTTTTTCCATTTAGATATTGCTTGTTCCAATCAAATGAACTCCTGAATATTTTTGGAAACACATCATCCGCTTTTTGATCTTTTAATTCACGGGATGTGATTCTGAAAAGTCGCTCAAAAGCCAAATTGGTTTTTCGAACCACCAGATGCGATGGAGTCCCGAATTCATCCTGGGCCACTTCAAGTAGCAGCATTCCATGAGGAAGATTACGTATAGTTTGGTTAATAAGGCTTTCTGTCTTTTCTTTTTCTTCAGTCAATCTATTGATGGCTATTTGAAAATTCCAGGAAATCAGGATTGAAACCAAATAAAAAACCGAAAGAGTAAAAAATGGATTTAAAAATACTGTTCCGGCATTCCAATAAAAATTAAATAAAAGATCGGATAACCCGGCAAGGTAGACATGAAGTCCAAGAGTTAAAAAAGAAAGCCCATAAAAAATGGAAATGTTTTTCCTATTGGTACTGAAAATCAGAAAGAACAATAAAAAAGGAATCAAAGTCCATAAAGTATCCGGAACAGAAAGACTTTGCTGTAAAGTATCTGAATTTGCAATGAAGAAGAAATAAGGAATAAGCGGAACCAAGAAAAGAACCTGCACCGCCCAGGCCATACTTACAAAACGTAAAACATACAATGCGATACCAAAAACGAGAAGTACTGAAATATCGCCTGATAAATTTTGGTCAACCCGGACACCGGTTAAGTCGAGTAAAAACAGCACCAGACCAATAAAAAACCCAAGTATGATAAAAATATGAAGTCCGACAACTTTCAGGATATCATTTTGGGTTTCAATATGGTAACGATCAGCTATAGTTTTGATAATTGATTTTAGCATGAAATTGCGTCGACATTCAGTTTTAAGAGGGATTAAATATAGTAAAATTTAAATTCCAAACATGATCGACTCGATTTAGTTGGAAAATCGAAAAGTGATTTTTATTAGGAAATAAACTATCATAAAAACTTAGTTTTGCTGGCTCAATCTTAAAATCGATCACAATAAATACAAAAGTTATGTCAAAAGGTTTTTTTAATATCCCTGAAGCAACAAATGAACCAATTAAGGGCTATGCTCCAGGTTCCCCAGAAAGAATTGAATTGAAGAAAATGCTTCATCTGTTAAGATCAGAAGAGCTTGAATTACCAATGATTATTGGTGGCAAAGAAGTTACAACTGATCGGCGGGTTAGAATTTGCCCACCGCACGATATCAACCACACCCTTGGATATTATCATCAGGGAGATGCTTCACACGTACAAATGGCTATTGATGCCGCAATGATTGCCCGCGAGAAGTGGAATACTATGGCTTGGCACCATCGGGCAGCGATCTTCCTGAAAGCTGCTGACTTATTTGCGGGACCATACCGCGCCAAAATAAATGCGGCAACCATGCTGGGGCAATCGAAAAATGCCTATCAGGCCGAGATTGATGCCGCCTGCGAAATGGCTGATTTCTTCCGTTTTGGCGTAAAATGCATGACCGATATTTACAAAATGCAACCAGCATCAGCTCCCGGAATTTGGAATTACAACGAATTCAGGTCTCTTGAAGGTTTTGTTTTTGCATTAACGCCTTTCAATTTCACTTCAATTGCGGGAAACTTACCAGCAGCACCTGCCATGATGGGAAATGTGGTTGTTTGGAAACCTTCAAAAACTGCAGTCTACTCAGCTGCCGTTATCATGGAAGTTTTGCAGGAAGCCGGAATACCTGATGGAGTGATCAATTTGGTGTATGTTGGTGGTCCTGCCGCCGCTGATGTTATTTTCCAATCACCCGATTTTGGAGGTATCCATTTCACCGGCTCAACTGGAGTATTCCAGGGAATGTGGAAGACAATCGGTGAAAACATCCATAAGTACAAATCTTATCCTAGAATTGTTGGTGAAACTGGTGGTAAAGATTTCATCTTTGCCGATCCTACGGCTGATCCACAGGCTGTTGCCATTGCCATGCTTCGTGGATCATTTGAATATCAGGGTCAAAAATGTTCTGCCGCTTCACGGGCTTATATCCCTCAAAGCATTTGGGCTGAAGTTAGCGAACGATTAGGACGCGAGTTGGCTACTGTAAAAATGGGACCTCCTGAAGATTTTACCAATTTTATAAATGCTGTTATTGACGAATCATCATTTGACAAACTTGCAGGATTTATTGAACAAGCCCGAAAAGATGAAGATGCTGAAGTTCTGTTTGGAGGACACTGCGATAAAACTGTTGGATATTTTATTCAGCCTACCGTAATTCTTGCAAAAAAACCTGACTATATCACCATGGTCGAAGAATTATTCGGACCTGTTCTGACAGTTTACGTTTATCCCGACGAAGAAATGGACCAGACACTGGCTATTCTGGACAAAACTTCGATTTATGCTTTGACAGGCGCCATATTCTCACAGGACCGTTACAATATCGAACGTATTACCAAACGTCTTGAAAACGCAGCCGGAAATTTCTACATCAACGATAAACCAACCGGGGCAGTTGTTGGACAGCAACCTTTTGGAGGAGCACGCGGTTCAGGTACAAACGATAAAGCAGGATCAATATTTAATTTTCTGCGATGGACATCGATCCGAACCATCAAGGAAAATTTTATTTCGCCTAAAAGTTACACTTATCCCAATTTTTTACCTGATCAGGATTAAGACAAAGTATTTTTTCAAAAAGGAGATGATTTTAATTATCTCCTTTTTTTTTGTGCCGGAAAATCCTATTTTTGTTTAAAATCATTATCATGGA